>Ga0209345_10000695_pt1 | contig 43100 bp, 37 predicted proteins | sample Cruoilmetagenom7_FD_187294 | JGI IMG/M metagenome (GOLD analysis project Ga0209345, IMG submission 187294) | Oil polluted marine microbial communities from Coal Oil Point, Santa Barbara, California, USA - Sample 7 (SPAdes) (version 2) | ecosystem: Environmental > Aquatic > Marine > Oil seeps ...
TATCATGCTCCTGCGCTGGAACGTGATGGGCCGGCCCGTCTGACGGACCGGCCCTTTCACAGGTTCCGTTTCACGCTTACGCGCGCTTGTCGTCGTCCAGATCTTCGAACTCGGCGTCGAGGATGTCGTCGTCGCCACCCTGCGATTGCTGAGCGTCCGAAGGCCGTGCGGTGTCGTCGTTGCCTTCATCCTGAGCGTTTTTATAGATCGCTTCGCCCAGTTTCATGGCCGCTTCGGTGACGTTCTGGATGCCGGATTTGATCTTGTCGGCGTTGTCGGTTTCCAGCTCGTCTTTCAGCGCGGCAATGGCCAGCTCGATCGCTTCGACGGTGGTTGGATCAACCTTGTCGGAATGCTCTTCCAGCGACTTTTCGGTCGAGTGGATCAGCGATTCCGCTTGGTTTTTCGCTTCGATCAGCTCGCGACGGGACTTGTCCGCCTCGGCGTTCTCTTCCGCGTCCTTGACCATCTTGTCGATATCCGCATCCGACAGACCACCCGACGCTTGGATCGTGATCTTCTGCTCTTTGCCGGTGCCTTTGTCGAGCGCGCCCACGGACACGATGCCGTTGGCGTCGATGTCAAAGGTCACTTCGATCTGTGGCATGCCGCGCGGGGCAGGCGGGATGTTCTCAAGGTTGAAAGCACCGAGCATCTTGTTGTCGGCAGCCATCTCACGCTCACCTTGGAAAACCCGAATGGTCACAGCGTTCTGGTTATCTTCGGCGGTCGAGAAGACCTGAGACTTCTTCGTCGGGATCGTGGTGTTACGGTCGATCAAGCGGGTGAAGACGCCACCAAGGGTTTCAATACCCAAAGACAGCGGTGTCACGTCCAGCAGAACCACGTCTTTCACGTCGCCTTGCAGAACACCGGCCTGAATGGCAGCACCAAGGGCCACAACTTCGTCAGGGTTCACACCCTTGTGGGGCTCTTTACCGAAGAACTTTGTCACTTCTTCTGCAACTTTCGGCATACGGGTCATACCACCCACAAGCACGACTTCGTCGATGTCGGAAGCCGAGAGGCCGGCATCCTTCAGCGCGGCGGCGCAGGGCTTCATCGACGCTTTGATCAGGTCGCCAACGAGGCTTTCCAGCTTGGCGCGGGTCAGCTTCATGACCATGTGCAGCGGCGAGCCGTCCTTGCCCATCGAGATGAAGGGCTGGTTGATCTCGGTCTGGCTGGAGGAGGAAAGCTCGATCTTCGCTTTTTCGGCAGCTTCTTTCAGACGCTGCAGCGCCATCTTGTCTTGCGTCAGGTCAACGCCGTTGGCCTTTTTGAACTCATCCGCAAGGTAGTTGACGATGCGCATGTCAAAGTCTTCACCGCCGAGGAACGTGTCGCCGTTGGTGGATTTCACTTCGAACAGGCCGTCGTCGATCTCAAGGATGGTCACGTCGAATGTACCGCCGCCAAGGTCATAGACCGCGATGGTTTGCGTGTTCTCTTTGTCGAGGCCGTAGGCCAGCGCGGCGGCTGTCGGCTCGTTGATGATCCGCAGCACTTCGAGGCCAGCAATTTTGCCTGCATCTTTGGTGGCCTGACGCTGGGCGTCGTTGAAATATGCAGGCACGGTGATAACCGCCTGCGTGACTTCCTCACCCAGATAGCTCTCTGCGGTTTCTTTCATCTTACCAAGGATGAAGGCCGAGATTTGGCTTGGGGAGTATTTCTCACCACGGGCTTGCACCCATGCGTCGCCGTTTCCGCCATCAATGACGTTGAACGGCATGTTCTTTTTGTCTTTGGCCAGATCCGCATCGTCGTTGCGGCGGCCGATCAGGCGCTTAACGCCAAAGACAGTGTTTTCTGGGTTGGTGACCGCCTGGCGTTTCGCCGGCTGGCCGACAAGGCGCTCATCGTCGGTGAAGGCAACGATCGACGGCGTGGTGCGCGCGCCTTCAGCGTTTTCGATCACACGAGGCTGGCTGCCATCCATGATGGCGATACAGCTGTTGGTGGTGCCAAGGTCAATACCGATTACTTTGGACATGTTTCGATCCCTCTTTGAATCTAAGGCGATGACACGAGGCGCGGACCCGTTTCGGCATCCTGCCCCGATCTGATGACATCGAAGACCACGTGCCTTCGACGGTTCGGAGCGTATATAGGGAGGGTATTTGCACCCTGCAACCATTGGCTGGTCAGGATGGTCGCGATTCCGTGATGTTTTTGCCAAACGAGTGAGGAAGAACGAAGAATGACTGCTTTGCGCCTGCGCGGCTTTAATATTCACAAGGAGTTTCTGGGAAGGGCAGCCCAGCAGGAGGTGCTGGAGGCGGTGCGCGGCGTGGTGCGACAAGCGCCGTTCTTTCGCCCTGAGGTGCCGCGCGGCGGGCGCATGTCTGTCCGTATGACAGCCGCCGGGCGCTATGGCTGGTTTTCGGACCGGCGCGGCTATCGCTATGTCACCGAACATCCCGACGGTCAGACTTGGCCAGAGATCCCCGCGCCGATACTGACGATCTGGGATCAATTGACGGGGCTAGAGCGGCGGCCCGAATGTTGTCTGATCAACTACTATGACGCAGATGCGCGCATGGGGCTGCATCAAGACCGGGATGAGGCCGATTTCCAATGGCCCGTGGTGTCGGTGTCATTGGGAGACGACGGGCTGTTCCGCATCGGCAACCTGACCCGAGGCGGCAAGACGGAATCGATCTGGCTGCAATCGGGGGATGTGGTGGTGATGGGCGGTGACGCGCGGCTGACCTATCATGGGGTCGATCGGATCAAATCCGGCACATCGACGCTGCTGCCCAAAGGGGGGCGGATCAATCTGACGCTGCGGGTGGTGGAGTGACGTTTTCTTTAAATGAAAACGGTTACGGACTTTTTTATAAAGTCCGGGCATTAGCGGCCGAGCGAACAGCACCCCGTCTGATGTTGCCAACCGTCACCCCCCTGCAAAAGGAGATCGACCGCCAACCCATAGGCGCGGTCTGACATGCCATCGCTACAGGCGCGGGCCGACACTGTGGCGATGGCCCTGCCGTTTGGTCCCTCTGCAATCAAGTGAAAACTGTCCCGCCGCCCTTGTGCGGGACCGGATTGCGTAAGGCGATAGTCTCGCGCTGTATCAGAAAGCGCGGTATAGATCAGCGCCTCACCTTCCACGTCCAGCGACCAAAACGGTTCTGTCCCCGCGCATCGTGCCACTTCAGGCATCGCGCCCTGCCATTGACCGGGGGCCCGCGCCAAATAGCGCAGAGAGACCCAGCCGCTGCCCTCACCAGTGTTCACCAGTCCCCAGACATGACGGTCATCAGGGCGGATCACTTCGATGTTTTCGGCATCAGGCGCAAGGCTGCCAATGATTGGCGCGCTGGCATCGGGAGCTTGGCGAATGTTCAGTACATCATCAGTCGCCACATCGCTTACGTCATAAAGTGCGGGCCATGCATCCTGTGTCGCTAAAGCGGGAAGCGCCCAGAAACAAAAGAGGACTGCCAGCAGCCTCACCGCCGAGCATTCCAACTGATAGAGGCATGACGGCGGGTATAGAATTCACCCATCAACCCGATCATCAACAGGACAAGCCCCACCCAAAGCGGATACTCCCAATTGCTGTAGCGTGGGTTGTAGTTGATGAAGGCAAAGCCGCGCGCCTGGTCAATGCTGTGAAACAGCGGATTCCAGTCGAACATCGCCAGCATATAGCCGGGCAGGGAGTTGGCCAGAAACATCTTGCCCGAAGCGATCATATTGGCCCGCTGATAAATTGTCGAAAAGATCGTCACGAAAGAGGGAAACCAGGGTTTAATCGCCAGCATCACCAGCCCAAGCGCGCATCCGGTAAACCACGCCGTCAGCAACATGCCAAAGGCGGCGATTGGCTGGTCAATGGTTATTGGGGTGACTGCGACATGGTAGATGAAAAGGATCGCAAAGAGCGACAGCACCTGAATATAAAGCGACCCAACCGCTGCCGAGGCGATCGCGATGATCGTATTCATAGGCGCGTGCTGCATCATCGGGCTTGCTGGCCCTTCTGAAGCTGCAACCGCGCCCAGGGCTTTCACATGCGTTAGATAAAGGAAGATCCCCGACATTAGATAAACAAGGAAATCACCCCGCACGGCAGACCCGCGCATACCAAGGATTGAGAACATCACATAGAACGCGACCACAAACATCACCGTCTGCAACATGTTCATGGCGATGGCGATCAGGGCATTGTTGTGCTGCTTGCGCACATTGCGCACGACGGAGTGATAGATAAGCTCCGCCATAGCAATGGCGGTCCCGATGCCGGATTTCGGCTTTCTATTAGATTGGAACATGCGCGCGTCCTTGACGAAGCCCTAACGTGGCACGGAATTCTTGCTGTTCCGTTAGCTGCAAAGCATAAGGGAAATGATTAATTGAAGCAACGACAGCCCGCAGGGCCGGAGGCGAAATGGATTACGAGAACTTGGTCGTAGAAATGCGGCGGCTGGCATTGGAAGCCGGGGACAAGATCATGGAGATCTACGGTCAAGACGATTTTGAGGTGAGATCAAAGTCTGACGATAGCCCCGTTACTGCTGCTGACGAAGCCGCTGATGCGATCATTTCCGAAGGACTGCGCGCCGCATTCCCCGACATGATGTTGGTGACAGAAGAGCAATCTGCGACCCATTCTGCCAAGGGCGACACATTCCTGATCGTCGACCCGCTGGACGGGACGAAAGAGTTTGTCCACCGCCGGGGTGATTTCACGGTGAACATCGCGCTGGTTGAAAAGGGCATCCCGACCCGCGGTGTTGTCTACGCCCCTGCCAAATCGCGGATGTTCTTTACCCAAGCCGATGGGCAATCGGTTGAGGAAATTGGCGATTTCGCCAAGGATCAGCTGGGTGAGACCAAGGCGATTTCCGTCTCTAACCCAGACAATTCGGCCCTTATGGTTGTCGCTTCTAAATCGCACCGCGATCAGGCGACCGACGATTACATTGGCAAGTATGGTGTCCGCGACATGACCTCCGCAGGGTCTTCGCTGAAGTTCTGTCTTGTGGCCACGGGCGAGGCTGATCTCTACCCGCGTCTGGGCCGCACGATGGAATGGGACACTGCCGCAGGTCATGCCGTATTGAATGGGGCTGGGGGCGCGGTGGTGCGTTTTGACGACCTTACACCGCTGACCTACGGCAAAGAAGATTTCGCCAACCCGTTCTTTATCGCCCATGCGCCGGGCGTTGATTTGAAGGCGGGCTGATGTCAGTTCTTATCGTCATCCCCGCCCGCTATGCCTCGACCCGCTATCCGGGCAAACCGCTTGTCGCGCTGACCGGTGCGTCAGGCAAAAAACAGACCCTAATCGAACGCAGTTGGCGCGCGGCCTGCGCCGTGTCTGGTGTGGACCGCGTTGTCGTGGCCACCGATGACGCCCGCATTCGCGAAGCCGCCGAAGGTTTTGGCGCCGAGGTGGTGATGACTTCGGAGGCCTGCGCCAATGGCACCGAGCGCTGCGCTGAGGCCCATGCCGCGCTGGGCGGGGGATATGACATCGTCGTGAACCTGCAAGGCGACGCGCCATTGACGCCGCATTGGTTTGTCGAAGGGCTGGTACAGGGGCTAAAAGACACACCTGACGCCGAAATCGCTACTCCGGTGCTGCGCTGCGATGGCGCCACGCTGAACAGCCTGTTGGGCGACCGCAAAGCGGGCCGGGTCGGTGGCACAACGGCGGTCTTCGGTGCCGACAATCAGGCGCTCTATTTCTCGAAAGAGGTCGTTCCCTACACTGGTAAGGCCTATGCAGAAACAGATGCGACCCCGGTTTTCCACCACGTCGGTGTCTATGCCTATCGCCCCGAAGCCTTGGCGCAATATCCAAGCTGGCCTGTGGGCCCGCTGGAGCAGCTAGAAGGATTGGAGCAGCTGCGCTTCCTTGAGAATGGCCGTTCGGTTCTTTGTGCCGAAGTTGAAGCCAAGGGGCGCGAATTCTGGGAGCTGAACAACCCCGAAGACGTTCCAAAGCTCGAAGCTATGATGGCGAAAATGGGATTGGAATGACAGCCACCCCCGGCAGTGCTGCACCGGAAAGCGCTGCACTGGAAAGCGGCGTGCCTGTAAGCATCGTGATTGTCAGCCGAAATCGGCCTGAAGCATTGCGGCGTTGCCTGACGGGGGTGGGGCAGCTTCAATATGCACCCTTTGAGGTCATCGTCGTGGCCGATCCTGTGGGGGCGGCTGTGGCCCGCGACATGCCTTTTGCGGATGCATTAAAATTGGTGGCGTTTGACAGGCCCAATATCTCTGCCGCACGCAACCTTGGGGTCGCTCAGGCGGCGGGAGAGGTGGTGGCATTCATCGACGATGATGCGGTGCCAGAGCCGCAATGGTTGCGCCATTTAACGGCACCAGCGCGGCAGCCCGAAGTCGCCGCTATGACCGGTTTTGTTCGGGGGCGGAACGGAATATCCTTCCAGTATCGCGCGCGCCAACTAAACGCACAAGGTACGCCGGAAGAGTTGGACGTTGACCCAGAAAACTTCAGCGTTCTGCTGCCCCCGCAAGGCGGAGCGATCAAAACTGAAGGCACGAATATGGCCTTTCGCCGTGAGGTCTTGGTTGGCTTAGGCGGCTTTGATCCTGCCTTTCACTACTACTTAGACGAAACCGATTTAAACATGCGTCTCGCGCGGGCGGGCCATGCTACCGCGATTGCCCCCTTGGCCGAGGTCCACCATGGCTTTGCCGCCAACCACATGCGCAGTGCCAACCGGGTCCCCCGTGACCTTTTTGACATCGGCGCCAGCTGGGCGGTGTTTCACCGCAAACATTTGCCCCAGAGAGAGCGCGCTGCCCAGTGGGCGCGTTTGCGCGCAGATGAACGCCGACGGTTATTGCGTCATATGGTGAGTGGTGGACTGGAGCCGCGTGATGTTGCCCGGCTGCTGCACAGGCTGGATCAGGGACACGCAGAAGGGGTTGAGCGCCCCCTTGGCGCTGGAATGATCGCGCAAGAGCCTGCCAGTGCATTTCGCACATTTCCGGCCCCTCCGCGCCGCAGCGTGGCGATGTTCACGCAGCCCATAAAGCTGACGAAAGACCGCGCCAATGCTGCAAAACGCGTCGATTCCGGCGAAATCGTAACTTTAATCAGTCTGTCGCCTACGGCTTTGTATCACCATGTTGTCTTTGACCCCGCTGACGCTATTTGGCTGCAAACCGGTGGAATATATGGAAAATCTGCGCGGAATGAGGCGGTTTTTTGCTTGAATCGGCGGCGGGATAGGCTGAAAAACGAAGTGAGGCGAGTTGCCAGGCAGCGTGGTTTCAGCGATGATCGTTAGCGGTAGAAAAGCGTCGGTAAGATTGACCGTGGCGCTCTGTATATTTCGAATAAGTTGTAAGGATTAACATGCGCAAGAAGGTAACAAAGGCGATCTTTCCCGTTGCTGGAATGGGAACACGCTTTCTGCCTGCCACCAAGTCGGTGCCGAAGGAGATTATGACCCTCGTAGATCGGCCGCTGGTTCAATATGCAATTGACGAAGCGCGGGCTGCTGGGATCAAGGAATTCATTTTTGTGACCTCGCGCGGCAAAGGCGCGCTGGAGGACTATTTCGACCATGCCCCGCAGCTTGAACAGGAGTTGCGCAAGAAGGGGAAAACCGAGCTTCTTCAGATCCTACAAGACACCAATATGGACAGTGGTGCGATTGCCTATATCCGTCAGCACAAAGCACTTGGTCTTGGCCACGCAGTTTGGTGCGCCCGTCGCCTAATCGGCAACGAACCCTTTGCCGTGATGCTGCCCGATGACGTTATCGCGGCTGAGAAACCCTGCTTGCAGCAGATGGTAGAAGCCTATGAGGAAACCGGCGGCAGCATGGTCGCCGCGATGGAAGTTGAACCGTCTCGTGCCTCCTCCTACGGCATCCTTGATACAAGCGAAGAGCGCGGCGATCTGGTGAAGGTCAAAGGCATGGTTGAGAAACCCGCCGCTGATGAGGCGCCTTCGAACCTTGCGGTGATCGGGCGTTACATTCTGTCGCCAAATGTTCTGAAAAATCTCAACAAGCTGAAATCTGGCTCCGGTGGAGAGATCCAGCTGACCGATGCGATTGCCCAAGAAATTGAGCAAGACCGCGAGGTTTATGGGTTCCGCTTTCGTGGTCAACGGTTTGATTGTGGCTCTAAAGCTGGGTTTTTGCAGGCGACTGTGGCCTTTGGTCTTGCCCGTGAGGAACTGCGCGACGACCTATCGGCCTACCTGCAAAGCATCGCCCAAATCGATCGGGCGGCGCAGTAAGTTCAGGAAGGCGCGACATGGAAAACGTACTGGTAACCGGGGGTGCGGGCTATATCGGCTCGCACGCCTGTAAGGCGTTGAAGGCGGCGGGGTTCACACCCGTGACTTTCGATAATCTTGCGACCGGCTGGCGCGATGCGGTTAAATTCGGCCCGTTTGAGCAAGGCGATTTGCAAGATCGGGCGCGGCTTGATGAGGTCTTTGACAAATATCGTCCCATTGCCGTCATGCATTTCGCGGCGCTCAGCCAAGTGGGTGAGAGCATGGCAGAGCCAGGTCTCTACTGGCGCAACAACGTCGGGGGTTCACTTACCCTTATTGAGGCGGCGGTGGCTGCAGGCTGCAAGCGGTTCGTCTTTTCGTCCACTTGCGCAACCTACGGTGATCAGGACAATGTTGTTTTAGACGAGAACAGCGCGCAATATCCAATCAATGCCTATGGGGCATCCAAGCGTGCGATCGAAGACATTCTGCGCGATTTCGAAGCGGCGCACGGTCTGCAGCACGTCATTTTCCGCTATTTCAACGTGGCTGGTGCAGATCCCGAAGGTGAGGTGGGCGAATTCCATCAACCAGAAACGCATTTGATCCCCCTCATGCTTGACGCCATATCCGGGAAACGGGCGGCGCTGACCGTCTTTGGCGATGACTATGACACGCCCGATGGCACCTGCATTCGTGACTATGTGCATGTCTGTGACTTGGTCGATGCCCACGTCTTGGGCCTAAAATGGCTTCAGGATGGCAAAGGGAGCCGAGTGTTCAATCTTGGCACAGGGAGCGGCTTTTCGGTGCGTGAAGTGTTGGATCATAGCCGCGCGGTAACCAATCAGACCGTGCCCCATCAGATCGGCGCGCGCCGTCCGGGGGACTGCACCAAGCTGGTGTCCGGCTCTTCCCGCGCGATTGAGGAATTGGGCTGGCAGCCCGAACGCTCGACCTTGGACAAGATGATTTCGGATGCCTGGCATTGGCACCAAACCGGACATTACGATGCCTGAACCCGCTGCACGGTTGCTTGACCTGACGCGCTCTTTGCGCCGGGTTGGGCGGACCGCTACAGGGGTTGATCGGGTCGAGCTTGCGTATCTCTCAGAATTGCTAACACGAGACGCGCCGCTCTATGGCGTGGCACGCACCGCTTTGGGCTATGTCCTGCTGGATCGCGCGGGGATGCAAGCGTTTCATGATCGGCTAATGGGGCATGTGCCATGGGGGCGGGCTGATCTAATGTCGCGGCTGCCACGGGGTCGCAATGTGGCTCTAATGCAGGCGGAAAGCGATTTGCGGCGCTTGACATTGACGCGATGCTTGCCCGCTTTCTTGCCGCGCATGCTCAGGCGCTATCTGCCGCCGGGTTTTGTTTATCTTAACGTCGGTCATAGCAATCTTACCGACCGCGTTTTCGGGGCAATGAAAGAAGCGAAGGCACAGGTTGCGGTTCTAATCCACGACGTGATCCCGCTGGAGTATCCCGCCTATCAACGTCCCGGCACGGTTGCGCCCTTTCGGGCCAAGATTGACCGGGTAAGCGCGCAAGCCGATCTGGTGATCTATAATTCGCAAGACACACAGCGCCGCAGCGAAGCGCAGATGCGCGGGCGGATACCGAATGCCGTGGTTGCGCATCTGGGGGTCGATGCGCCCACCCCCGATGTCGGGGAACTGCCTGTAGGACTGCTGCCCAAACGACCTTATTTCGTTATCGTGGGCACGATAGAGCCGCGCAAAAATCACGGTTTCTTACTCGACCTATGGCAATCCATGGGCCCGACCGCCCCGCCGCTGCTGATTTGCGGCAGCCGAGGGTGGAACAACTCTGCAGTTTTCGACCGGCTTGACCAATTGCCACCCAATGGCGCCGTGCAGGAAATAGCAGGCCTTAGCGACAATGCGCTCGCGGCCTTGGTGCAGGGGGCGGCGGGGATGCTCTTTCCCAGCTACGCCGAAGGCTTCGGCCTTCCCCCGGCCGAGGCGCTAAGCCTTGGAACGCGTGTTTTATGCAACGATTTACCGGTCTTGCATGAGGTCTTGGGCGACAAAGCCGTTTACGCAGCCCTGACCGAGCCCTATTCATGGATCAGAACAATCGAAGATTGGGCCGAAACTCCGCCAGACCCGCGCCCTGCGACGACTTTTATCGCGCCAACTTGGGCCGAACACTTCAAGACCGTGTTAAAGTCGACGTGATAGCGCAGTAAAAGAGCGGTCAGGTCCGAGAGGTAAGGGGCGGTTTGGGCTTAATTCAGTCATATCGGTTACGGCTGCAACGCAAGCGCTGGCGCATCCGCGCGTTCCGTAAGCGGCGTGAGCTGGCCCGCGTGGCGAACCGCACCGCACAGATCAAACGCGACGATATCCTCGTGTTCTGCACGCAGCGCAACGAACGCATCCGGCTGCCCTATTTCCTGAAATACTACCGCGAGATGGGCGTGGGGCATTTCTTCTTCGTCGATAATGACAGCACGGATGGCTCGCTTGAATACCTTACAGAGCAACCTGATGTGTCGGTTTGGAGTGCCAAGGCCAGCTATAAACGCGCGCGTTTCGGGGTGGATTGGCTGAACTGGCTTCAAATGAAATATGCCCATGGCCATTGGGCGCTGACGGTCGATCCGGATGAGTTTCTGGTCTACCCTTTCTGTGACACCCGGCCTTTGCGCGCGCTGACCGATTGGCTTGATGCGTCATCGATCAAAAGCTTTTCGGCAATGCTGTTGGATATGTATCCCAAAGGGCGGCTGGACGAGGAACCTTACCAAGCGGGGCAGAGCCCGATTGAGATTGCCTCGTGGTTCGACAGCGGCAACTATACCATTTCGCGCAACCGGCGGTTCGGGAACCTGTGGATACAGGGCGGCCCACGGGCGCGGGTATTTTTCCCCGACGCGCCTGCAAAGGCACCGGCGCTGAACAAAGTGCCACTGGTCAAATGGGATCGGCGCTATGCCTATGTCAGCTCAACCCATATGCTGCTGCCGCGTGGGTTAAATCAGGTCTATGACGAATGGGGCGGAGAGAAAGCCTCGGGCGTGTTGCTGCATGCCAAGTTCCTCGACACTTTTGGCGCAAAAGCGGCAGAGGAGTTGGAGCGCAGCGAGCATTACGCGGCGTCGGTTGAATACAAAGCCTATGCCGACCGCTTAAAGGACGACCCCCAACTGTGGTGCAAATGGTCGGAGCGGTACATCAACTGGCGTCAGCTTGAGATTCTCGGGCTCATGTCCAAAGGGAACTGGGCATGAGCATCGGGATCGTCATGTTGGTGCACAACGCATGGGACCGCGCCGAGCAGGTCGCCCGGCATTGGGCCGCGGCGGGCTGCCCGGTGGTGATCCATATCGACAAGGCCGTGCCTCGGCGAGCGCATGATGCTTTTGTGGCGTCATTATCCGACCTGAAAGATGTACGGTTTTGCCCGCGCAAGCGTTGCGAGTGGGGCACTTGGGGCATCGTCGCTGCCTCCCAAGGCGCGGCGGAGGTCATGCTGTCGAGCTTTCCCAAAGTGCGCCATGTCTATCTGGCCTCCGGCTCTTGTCTGCCGCTGCGCCCGGTGCAGGAATTGATCGACTATCTCGAGGCGCGCCCCCAGACCGATTTCATCGAAAGCGCCACCACGGGAGAAGTGCCTTGGACCGTAGGCGGGCTGGATGAAGAGCGGTTCACCCTGCGCTTCCCTTTCTCGTGGCGGCGCAATCGCTATTTGTTTGACCGCGCGGTAGAGGTACAGCGCCTGCTGCCTCTTAAACGCCGAATGCCGCGTGGAATTGTGCCGCATATGGGCTCGCAATGGTGGTGCCTGACCCGACGCACCCTGTCGGCAATCCTGCAAGACCCTGACCGGCCAACATATGACAAGTTCTTTCGCCGTGTCTGGATTCCTGATGAGAGTTATTTCCAGACCCTTGCGCGGCTCTACTCCAGCAAGATCGAAAGCCGGTCGCTGACCCTATCGAAGTTCGATTTTCAGGGTAAACCGCATATCTTTTACGACGATCACCTCCAGCTTTTGCGCCGCTCAGACTGTTTTGTCGCCCGCAAGATTTGGCCGCACGCAGACCGGCTCTATGATGCGTTTTTGACTGACTCTGCCGGTGCGATGAAAAGGACCGAACCGAACCCCGGTAAGATCGACCGCATTTTTGCCAAGGCGGTGGAACGGCGGACGCGTGGCCGCGCCGGGCTCTATATGCAAAGCCGCTTTCCCAATGAAGATTGGGAGAATGGTGTCACCGCCGCGCCCTATTCGATGTTTCAGGGCTTTGCCGAGATCTTTGAAGATTTCGAGCATTGGCTGAGCCGCGCCACCGAAGCGCGGGTGCATGGCCATCTCTTTGCGCCCGATCGTGCGCATTTCGCTGATGGGCAGACGGCGTTGAGCGGGGCGTTGTCGGATAATCCGGTGCTGCGGGATCATAATAGTAGCGCATTTCTAGCCAATCTGATCTGGAACACGCGCGGCGAGCGTCAGTGTTTTCAATTCGGCCCGATGGACAATCAAGACATCAACTGGCGCGTCGCCAAAGACCCTAATGCGCAGATTTCGGTCATCACTGGCGCTTGGGCGGTGTCGCTGTTCCGCTCAAACCTCGATTTTGCCGATATCCGCCGCCGGGCCGCAAAACTGCAGCAAGTTGAAAGCAAGCATATGGATATTCTGCGGTCACCCTTTGCCAAGGCGCGGGTGCGGATCTGGTCCATGGCCGAATTTATCGAAGCACCGATGGAGCCTTTGCAGTTGATATTGGATGAGATTGGCCGCACCCGCCTGCGCCGCCTGTCAGAGGCGCCGCGCATGGTGGACCTGAAGGGGTTCGGCCAATTTCTGCAAAACCTCAAGAACCAAGGCATGCACCCCTATCTGATGGGTGATTTTCCGGTCGCCCAAGGTGTGACTGGTGATGCCAAGCCTTCTCCGAAACCCTATCTGGTGAAATGATCCATGAGCGATAAATTCGACAGTTTCGTGGTCTTTGCCGAGATGCGGACCGGGTCTAACTTTCTCGAAGCGAACCTGAATGCCTTTGCGGGGATCGCCTGTCATGGAGAGGCGTTTAACCCCTTCTTCATGGGCTACCCCAAGAGCGAACCGATCCTTGGCGTCGATCAGGCCACGCGGGACGAAAACCCCAAAAAGCTGTTATCTGCAATCCGGGGGCAGCGGGATGCCCTGGGCGGTTTTCGCTATTTCCACGATCATGACCCGCGCGTCTTTGATACCATCGTCAAGGACCAGCGCTGCGCCAAGATCGTGCTCACGCGTAATCCGGTCGACAGCTACGTCAGCTGGAAAATCGCGCAGGCGACGGGCCAGTGGAAGCTGACCGATATGAAAGCGCAGAAAGTGGCGCAGGCGGTTTTTAACGCTGATGAGTTTAGCGCGCATTTGGACGCTTTGCAGCGCTTTCAGATCACCTTGCTTAACCGTTTACAGACCTCGGGTCAGACGGCATTTTATGTGGCTTACGAAGACCTGCAAAGCGTTGAGGTGATGAACGGCCTTGCGCGCTATCTTAGTGTGGATGAGCAGTTAGAGGCGCTGGATAAGAACCTTAAGAAACAGAACCCCAGCCCGATCTCGGCCAAAGTCAGCAACTATGACGAGATGTTGGAGGCGCTGGCGCGGCTGGACCGCTTCGACCTTACCCGAACCCCGAATTTTGAGCCGCGACGCGGGCCGAATGTGCCCTCCTATGTGGCCGCCGCGACGAGTGGGTTAATCTACCTACCGATCAAATCCGGGCCGCAGGATCAGGTGCTGGATTGGCTTGCCGCCCTTGATGGGGTGCCACGCGAAGCCCTGCGCGATAAGATGACCCAAAAGGAATTGCGGCAGTGGAAACGCAAAGCGCCCGGCCATCGCGGCTTTACCGTGCTGCGCCATCCGGTGTCGCGGGCGCATGACGCTTTCTGCCGCCATATCCTCACAACGGGCGAGGGCAGCTATCGTCAGCTGCGCAACACGCTGATGCGCCGTTACAAAATGCCGTTGCCGAAGGACGGGCCCGACGCGGGGTATGACCGTGCCGCGCATCGCACCGCCTTTGTGGCCTTTCTGAAGTTTCTCAAAGGCAATCTGGCCGGTCAGACTTCGATCCGGGTGGATGCGGCATGGTGCTCTCAAGCCCAAGCCATTGCAGGATTTGGAGAATTCTGCCTGCCGGATCGCATCATCCGCGAAGAGGATTTGGCCGGTGAGTTGACTGCACTGGCCGCGACCCAAGGGCATGCAACCAGTCCTGCTGTGTCAGCGGGCTCAGAACCCGGGCCTTTCACGCTCAACGACATTTATGACGACGAGATCGAAGCCCTCGCCGCGGATGCCTATCAGAAAGATTACATGACTTTCGGTTTCGCCCGTTGGCGCTGAGCCTGTGGGTGGATTGACCTTGCCGGGTCTGGCGTAAACTGGAACAACTACACATCTAGATTGCATCGCCAGAGGTCGCGCCCCGTGAGTTTCCTGTCTGTCACCTCTGTCCCCACGCTGCGTTGGAGTTCGCCCAAGGCGTTCACCCTCAAGCCGCCTTTTGCCTCGATGATGTTTTTGATCCTCGGGTTGGTCATGTTCGGCTTGGGCGAAGCGCTTTTGGTCAATGCGGGCGTGGGTGTCAGCCCTTGGACCGTCTTTGCCGAAGGCGTGACCAAGATCACAGGGTGGAGCCTTGGGCTTGCGACTTTTCTGATCAGTGCGACGGTGCTGCTGCTGTGGATCCCGCTGCGCCAGACGCCGGGTATCGGCACCATCCTCAACGCGGTGATCGTGGCGCTGGTGCTGGAATACGCATTGCCGATCTTGCCACGGTTTGACAGCTATCTGGCGAATGCCCTGCTGGCGTTGACAGGGGTTTTCGTGACAGGTTTTGGCGGCGCGATCTATCTGGTGGCAAACCTCGGCCCCGGCCCGCGGGATGGGCTGATGACGGGGCTGCAGCGGGTCACGGGCAAACCCATCGCGCTGGTGCGTATGAGTATTGAGTTGACCGTGGTCGCGATTGGCTGGGCGTTGGGGGGTACCTTGGGTCTTGGCACGTTACTGTTTGCGGTGGGCATTGGCCCGGCCATGGCGATTGGGATGCAGATCCTACAGCTGCGCAGCGTGACCCGCTGAAGAAAGCGCTGCCCTTTCCCGGTCGCGCCGCCCGCCCGAAGGCTAAAATCCGCTAGATCGCTGCATTTTCCCGCGCCGACCCCACCGCATACTGCGGTATACCGTCGACCTTCGCTGTCTCTTCAGCTATCAGGGCTGCAAATGCAGCAATTTGGAGCATATCATGTCCGACATCATTTATACTAAAGTTGACGAAGCGCCGGAGCTGGCCTCTGCGTCCCTGTTGCCGATCATCCAGAAATTCGCCAAAGCTGCTGGTGTGAGCGTCGGCACGAAAGACATCAGCCTTGCCGGACGTATTCTGGCAACCTTCCCAGAGCACCTGAGCGAAGATCAGCGCCAGTCCGACGATCTGGCCGAACTGGGCCGTTTGGTGAAGACAGCGGATGCAAATGTTATCAAGCTGCCCAACATCTCAGCCTCTGTGCCGCAATTGGTCGGTGCCATCAAAGAGCTGCAATCCCAAGGCTTTGCCCTGCCTGATTATCCAGATTCCCCCAGCACCGACGAAGAGAAAGCCGTTCGTGCCAAGTATGACACGATCAAAGGCTCGGCCGTGAACCCGGTTCTGCGCGAAGGCAACTCTGACCGCCGCGCCGCGAAAGCCGTGAAAAGCTTTGCACAATCGAACCCGCACCGGATGGGCGATTGGGCATCCGACAGCAAGACGCATGTGTCGTCAATGTCTGGCAACGACTTCTTCTCGAACGAAGTTTCGGCCACGCTGGACAAAGCTTCTGGCGCGAAAATCGTGGTAGAGACCGCAGATGGTGAAAAAGTGCTGAAAGACGGCCTTGATTACCCTGCAGGCACTGTCGTTGACGCGACCTTCATGAGCGCTGCAGCCCTCAAAGAATTCCTCGCCACTCAGATCGAAAAGAGCAAAGAAGACGGCATCCTCTTCTCGCTGCACCTCAAAGCGACGATGATGAAGGTCTCTGACCCGATCCTTTTTGGTCACGCGGTCGAAGCCTTCCTGCAGCCAGTCTTCGAAAAACACGGTGAGACGCTGAAAGATCTGGGTGTGAACCCCAACTCCGGCCTCGGCGATCTACTGGAGCGCGTGAAGGGCAATGACGAGATCATGGCCGACATCAACGCCTGCATGGACGCGCGTCCGCCGATGTATATGGTCGATTCCGACAAGGGCATCACCAACCTGCATGTGTCTTCCGACGTGATCATCGACGCCTCGATGCCCGCGCTAATCCGCGCTGGCGGCAAGGGCTGGGGGCCGGATGGCAAAGAGCATGACGCGAATTGCGTGATCCCCGATAATTCCTATGCGCCGGTTTATGACGAGGCGATCAACTTCTTCAAAGAGAACGGCAAATTGAACCCGGCGACCGCTGGCACCGTGCAAAACATCGGCCTGATGGCGCAAAAGGCCGAGGAATACGGCTCCCACCCGACTACATTTGAGATGTCGCAGGCGGGCACCGTCAAGATGATCCTCGACGACGGCACTGTGCTACACCAGCACAAGGTCGAAGCCGGTGATATTTGGCGGTCGTCCTCAGCGCGCAAAGCGCCGATTGAGGATTGGGTCAACCTCGCCATCTCGCGTCAAAAGGCCGAAGGCTGCCGCGCGATTTTCTGGCTCGACGAAACCCGCGCCCATGACGCCGAGCTGATCTCTTATGTGAAGCCGATTTTGGAGGCCCAAGGCGTGGCCGACAAGTTCGAGATCATGGCCCCCCGCGAAGCTACACGCGCCTCGCTAGAGACCATCACCAAGGGTGAGAACACCATCGCCATCACCGGCAACGTGCTGCGCGATTACCTCACCGATCTCTTCCCCATCCTCGAACTGGCGACTTCTGCCAAAATGCTGTCGATCGTCAAGTTGATGAACGGCGGCGGGTTGTTTGAAACAGGTGCGGGCGGTTCGGCGCCAAAACACGTGCAGCAGCTGGTCGAGCAGAACCACCTGCGGTGGGACAGCCTTGGCGAATTCTGCGCGCTCGGGGAAAGCCTGATGTTCTTGGCCGATGCCAAGGGCAACGAAAAGGCCCGTATCTTGGGCGAAGCGGTTGAGGTGGCAACGCAGGGCATTCTCGACAATGGCCGTTCCCCCTCGCGCAAAGTGGGTGAGCCGGACAACCGCGACAGCCACTATTGGTTCGCGCGCTATTGGGCCGAAGCGGTCGCCGCTCAAGGCAAGGATGCAGAGCTTGCCGCTCAGTTTGCGCCGATTGCAGAAGCACTGGCGACCAACGAAGCGGACATCCTTGCCGAGCTTGCTGCGGTTCAGGGCCCTGCGGCTGATCTGGGCGGTTACTATCGCACGGATGAGGCCAAGACAGACGCCGTGATGCGCCCATCTCAAACGCTGAATAGCATTATCGGCTAAACTGCCTGATATGCATTGATACGCCGCGTAGATATTCCAACTACGCGGCGTATTTCGTCCCGCGTTTGGGGCCGATCAGACCAGCGCAGACGCGGCATAGTTCGCGACCTCTTGGGGTTTAGGTGGTGGCGATCAAAAGGCTTTGGCATTCCAAACCCCCTCTCGACAAGCGGAGGGAAGCTGAATGCAGAAACGACTTCGGATTGACACAAAGACCGACGGTCGCGCAGCGAATGCTTCGCCTCGCAACTGTTTGGCAGTTAAACCTCAGTCGCGTGGGAACCCGCACCCCTTCCAGCAACCTTTGGCGTGGCGCTTACTGCACCTCGGGTCATAACCTGCTGTTGGTCTCGTCCTGTGCAATTAAGGTGCGCAGATCGTCTATGATCAAACTCGTCGCATAGGGCTTGGCATAGAATTTTGATCCTTCGGGCATTTCCTCATCCCCGACACCGATCACACCTGACGCGATCAATATTTTCACCGAAGGCCACCCGGCGCGCACATATTCGGCAAGCTTAAGTCCGTCCATCGATCCCGGCATGTCGATGTCGGTAAATAGAATGCCGATGTCATCGTGAGAGCCGATGATTTCTATCGCCGCATCGGCCGAGGGGGCGTCATAGGTCTTGAACCCAGCGTCTTGTATCATGTCGACCGCATCCATGCGCAACAACGGCTCGTCTTCGACGATCAGAACGGCGGGCCTTTTGGTGTCTTTGGCGTGCATATCAATGCGCTTTCATTGAATAAAAGAGAGGGTGTCAGGCCGTTTTAAAGCAGACCGGACATGGGTGCGTTAAGTGTGAAGCACAAGCCTTTCGGCTTGAACGATAGTTCTACGTTCCCGTGGAAATAGCTGGCCAGTGCCTGTTCGATCATTCGACTGCCAAAGCCACGCCTTGTGGGGGCATCGACCGGAGGACCGCCGGTTTCCTCCCATGTGAAAGTAAAGGTATCGTCGGCGACACCCCAGCGGATGAGAACCTTTCCCGCATTGTTCGATAACGCACCGTATTTCGCAGCGTTTGTCGACAACTCATGAAGGGCCATCGTTACCGCGAGGGCCTGTTTCGATCCCACCTCTACCTCTGGCCCATCAATGATAAAACGGCTCTCGCCAGTGCGGTGCGGCGCCAATGCAGCATCAACCACGGCCGGCATTTGGGCCTCGGCCCAGGACGCCGCGATCAGCCGATCATGGGCCTGCGCCATCATAGCAATGCGCGATTGCAGCGCGGATTGTGCGTCAGGCAAGTTGTCCGCCAGTCGCAGCGTTTGCGAGACCATGACGTTCACCATAGCCAGCGTGTTCTTCACCCGGTGGTTCATCTCGCCCAGCATCAGCTGGCGTTGTTCTTGGGCAACCTTGATCTCGTGGATGTCCGTGCAACTGCCATACCAGCGCAGAATGGTACCAGACCTGTCCAGCACCGGCTGCGCCCGCCCCAAGACCCATCTGTAGTCGCCTGAATGATGGCGCAGACGGTATTCTATTTCGTAGATTTCGCCGGTCGTAAGGCTGTGAGACCAAAGATCCCAAGCCCGTGCTTGATCATCTGGGTGGAACACACCGTTCCACGATTCACCATCGGTGCTGCCCTGTGGCACGCCGGTAAACTCGTACCAGCGGTTGTTGTAATAATCGTGGTACCCATCTGGCAAAGTCGACCAGATCATCTGATCCACCGAATTCGCAATTGCCTGAAACTTCGCTTCGCTTTCGAACAACTGCCGTTCACGCCACTGAAGCTCCTCAAGCTGCTTGCGGGCTTCATGTTGCCGAACGCGGGCAGCAAGGGCTGAACGGACAGCGCGGATAAGCTCTTCGGCGTGCAGGGGGCGCGAGAGCAAGACGGCGTTGCTCAGCGTATCGATCTTCTGGGTGGCGCGCTCGCTGCGGTCGCGTGATGTGCCATTGGCCAACACGATGAACGGCACGTCCGACCAAGCCGCCTGTGACGTCAGCACATGGGCAAGTTCTTGAGCCCCCGCGCTGTTCAGCGCCTCTTCGGTGATGAGCACGGCCCCGACATGCTGCGCGATAAGGTCCGATAGTGTCGTGAGCGTTGGCGCGGAAACAGTCGCGATCCCGTCCTTCGCCAAAAGCTGACGTGCGACCGCATCGTCGCGCCCACGCGGTGCCACCACTGCGACGGCTGACAAGATATCTGTCCCGGGTCCTGTCGTGGTGTCAGCAAGTGCGGCGAGGCCAGTCACGATTGGCGATCCTCAGCATCATCTGCGGACAATGGCATCAGATCACCTTTTGACGGCGTATATACCGGACTGCCCGAGAGAATAGCAGAGAAATTGCGGATTGGCGCGCCGACGGTCAAGCCGTCCCGATCAATCTTGAACTCGCGAATGCTGCGCTCGTGGTCAGAGGTCCGTGTCTTGATGACCGAGATGGATTTGCGGATTTCGCCCTCTGCCTCGAAAAACCGAAGCATCATTACGGTATCTGCGAGGTAACTGATGTCGATGTCTGAACGCAGTTCGCCGGTGATGCCGTGCTGACCGAGGACCATCATCGAAATAACGCCTTGTTGCGATAGATAGCTAAGCAACTCATGCATTTGCAGCACGAGGAAGTTGTCGCTGGGCATGGCATGCAGATAAGCGTTTAGGCTGTCGATCACCACGATGCTTGCATCATCGTCCTCAACCGCGGCGCGCACGGCGTAGGCAAATTGACCGGGCGAGAGTTCGGCCGGGTCGATCTGGCGGATCTGCAAAGAGCCATCATCGATATAGGGTTGCAGGTCCATCCCAAGTGCCTTGGAACGGATCATCAACGTCGCAAGCCGTTCGTCGAACAAGAAATACGCGGCTTTCTGACCCCGCTCGAGCGCGGCAATCATGCAACGTACCGCCGTCGTGGTCTTGCCTACGCCAGCGGGGCCGGCCAGCAGTGCGTTGGTTCCTGGGAACAGCCCATCGCCCAAAAGGGCGTCCAGTTCCTTTAGGCCGGTGGTCACAGGTTCGGTGGAATGCACACGGTGATGCTCTGCCGCGATCAGGCGCGGGTAAACACAAATGCCGCCCTTTTCGATGGAAAAGTCATGATAGCCCCCGTGGTATTTCAAACCACGCATCTTGATCACCCTCAAGCGCCGTCGTTCCGAGCCGAAGTCATTCGCCAGATGCTCCAGAGAAATGACGCCATGCGCAATGGAATGAAGCTGCAGATCACCAGGCTCGGCGGTGCGGTCGTCGAGCATCAGCACAGTGCATTTGCGCCGCGCAAAAAAGTGTTTCAGGGCTAGGATTTGGCGGCGGTAGCGCAGGGGGTTCTGGGCCAAGAGGCGCAGTTCGGAGAGGCTGTCGAGCACGACCCGGTCGGGATTGGTTTTTTCCACAAGTTCAATGATGCCGCGCACTGTTTCGCCCAACTCTACCTCGCTTGGATGTAGAAGGGACTGTTCGTGATCCGCACTGAAATCGTCTTCGGCGACCATCTCGTACAAAGCGATGTCATCCAACGTCCAACCATGGGACTGGGCGACGGCGGTTAGCTCATTCACCGTCTCGGAAAGAGTGATGTAGAGCCCTTTGCTCCCTGCGGCGCGACCATCCATAAGGAACTTTAAGGCGAGCGTTGTCTTGCCCGAACCCGGCGTGCCTTCGACCAAATAAAGTCTCTCCGGGGTCAGGCCGCCACAGAGCACTGAGTCTAGGCCTGATGTTCCGGTGGATATTCTTTGCTTAGCTTCAGTCGTAATTGTTCTATTCATTATGGTTTCTTCGCTCGAAAAATCGTCGTTTAGGTAGTCCGAACGCAGAAGAAGTAAATGACGTGCTTGGGATTTTCTCGCCACGACGCAGGGTAGAATGCGGCGTCGAATATCAGCCGCAAGGGCTTTCGTATCACGAAACCTATCGTGCAATTCGCGGCACTAATGCCGCGAATAATAGGCTAAAGGCAGCCGAACAAACCTTTTAAAAATCGAGGTTCTCGACGCTCAATGCGTTTTGTTGGATGAACTCGCGCCGTGGTTCAACAACATCGCCCATCAGCTTGGTAAAGAGGTCATCCGCCTCGGCCATGTCCTCAACCCGGACCTGCAGCAGGGTACGCGCATCGGGGTCGAGAGTGGTTTCCCAAAGTTGATCGGGGTTCATTTCCCCCAGACCTTTGTAGCGTTGCAACGACAGACCCTTTTCGCCTTCTGCAAATATCGCATCAAGCAGGTCCATTGGACCGTGGATCAGCTGGCTGCGGTCTTTGCGCACGAGGGTCGCGGGCTGGTCGTAGACCTCTTGCAGGTGCTTGGTGAAGGTGCCGGATTTTCTGGCTTCGCCCGAGCGCATCATGCGGCCATCCAGCGTGCGCACCTCTTCGACACCGCGCAGGATGCGGGCAAGGCGGATGCCGTGGTCTTGGGTGATGCGGCCTTGCCAGCCGCGCTCATATTCCAGCGCGATCAAGTTCAGACGGTCGGCCACCTTGTCGGCCACGCCCTGCAGATCACTGTCGACCACGCCATCGACAAAGGCGCCAGCGATAGCGGCCTGTTCAACGATGTGGCGCGGATAATGGGTCGGGAATGCCTCCAACACGCGGCGCAATTGACGGGCCATATCGACCACACGGGTCAGGTCTTGGCCGCTGATCTCTTCGCCGTTGCCCTGGCGCAGCATCGCGCCGTCGACGCCCTGCTGAATCAGGTAGTCTTCCATCGCGGCTTGGTCCTTGAGGTAAACCTCGGACTTGCCACGCGACACTTTGTAGAGCGGTGGCTGTGCGATGTAGAGGTGGCCGTGCTCAATCAGCTCGGGCATCTGACGGAAGAAGAAGGTCAGCAGCAGGGTGCGGATGTGCGCCCCGTCGACGTCAGCGTCGGTCATGATGACGATCTTGTGGTAGCGCAGTTTGGAGAGATTGAATTCATCCCGCCCGATCCCGGTGCCAAGCGCCATGACGAGGTTGCCGATCTCTTGGCTCCCCAACATCCGGTCGAACCGCGCGCGTTCGACGTTGAGAATCTTACCCTTCAGCGGCAAGATCGCCTGCGTCTGACGATCGCGGCCTGTCTGGGCAGAGCCGCCGGCGCTGTCACCCTCGACGAGGAAGACTTCGGTCTTGGATGGGTCTTTTTCCGAGCAATCCTTGAGCTTACCAGCAAGGAAGTTCACATCCATCGCGGATTTGCGGCGGGTCAGTTCGCGCGCCTTGCGGGCCGCTTCGCGGGCCTGCGCGGCCTCGACGATCTTGCCGACGATCTGCTTGGCCTCGGCGGGGTTCTCTTCGAACCATTCGGCCAGCTTCTCGTTCACCAGACCTTCGACTGCCGGGCGCACCTCTGAAGACACCAGTTTGTCTTTGGTCTGCGAGGAGAACTTCGGATCCGGCACTTTGACCGAGAGCACGCAGGTCAGACCCTCACGGGCGTCATCGCCGGTGAAGTTAATCTTTTCGCGCTTCGCGATGCCGCTGGATTGCGCATAGCCGTTGATCGTACGGGTCAGCGCGCCACGGAAACCCGCCATATGGGTGCCGCCATCGCGCTGCGGGATGTTGTTGGTGAAGGGCAGTACGTTCTCGTGGTAGCTGTCGTTCCACCACATCGCCACTTCGATGCCGATGTCGTCGCGCTCTCCGGTGATGAAGATTGGCTCTGGCATGACAGAGGTCTTGTGACGGTCGAGGTATTTAACAAATTCCTTCACACCGCCGTCGTAATAAAGCTCGGTCCGCAGCGGCTCAACAGGGCGTTCGTCGGTCAGGATGATCCGCACACCGGAGTTCAAGAAGGCCAGTTCGCGCAGGCGCTTTTCCAACGTCTCAAAGATATATTCGCGGTTCGAGAACGTGTCGGTCGAGGCCATGAAGCGGACTTCGGTGCCGGTGCGGTCGGTGTCGCCCAGCACTTCGAGGTGCTTGGTCGTGAAACCGCCCTCAAACCGTGCGATATGCTCTTTCCCTTCGCGCCAGATGCGCAGTTCCAGCCAGTCAGACAGCGCGTTCACGACCGAAACGCCAACGCCGTGCAGACCGCCCGAGACCTTGTAGGAGTTGCTGTCGAACTTACCGCCCGCGTGCAGTTGGGTCATGATGACCTCGGCGGCAGACACGCCCTCTTCTTCGTGGATGCCAACCGGAATCCCACGGCCATTGTCGCTCACGGAAACCGAGGAATCTTCGTGGATCGTGACCGTCACCGCGTCAGCATGACCGGCCAGTGCCTCGTCAATACCGTTGTCCACAACCTCATAGACCATATGGTGCAAGCCAGAGCCATCATCGGTGTCCCCGATATACATGCCGGGGCGTTTGCGAACGGCCTCCAACCCTTTGAGAACCTTGATGGAATCGGCACCGTATTCCTGTGGTGTCTGCGCGGTATCGGACATGCGGAAAAAACCCTTCTCGTTTGCCCGATTTATAGTGTTTTCGACCAGCATTGTCACGCGAATGACACAAGATTTTGTGTCAGGCGAAGGGGATCACAAGACCCACGAAAATCAGCAAGGCGCCAGAGATCAGATTGATCCGCCGCAGGGTGCGCGGGGCGGTGAGAAAGCCGCGGATATGGCCTACCAAAACTGCGATTGTGAGGTTCCCGATCAGCGGAATGATAACCGAGGCCGCAAGGATCAAGCCAATGTCAGGTGCGGTGACGGTACGTAGATCAAAGAACCCTGGAAGCACGCCGATATAGAACAGAACCGCTTTCGGATTGCCGAGGATCGCGATGATCCCTGCCACGAAACCGGACCACATGCCGGGGCGGGTCAGGCGGCTGTCGGTGTTGATCTTCTCGCCCGCCTGCCGGATCAGAGCCACGCCCATCAGAATAAACACCCCACTGGCAATCCAGCGCAGCACCTCCATCATCGTGTCAAAGACCGAGAGGATCCATGTGATCCCCAACACCGCCACGAGGGGCCAGAGCATATCCCCGATCGCCACGCCCAAGGCCAACGGCCACGCGGCCTGAAACCCGCCCGACAGCGCGCGGGCCATCATCGCAAGCCAGACCGGGCCGGGGGTTAGGAACAAGATCAGCAAAGCGCCGCAGTAGAGCAGCAGGTCGGCGGCGGTGATGGTCATGCGATGGTCTTCACGCGCGACAGGCCGTCTTCTTCGGTCACTTCGACATATTGCGCGCGGCCGCCAAGGCTTTCAAACAGCTCAGGCCCGGTGCCAGTCATCCAAGCCTGCGCGCCCAGGGCGCAGATTTCATCGTAAAGCGCCGCGCGGCGGGTGGCATCAAGATGGGCCGCCACCTCATCCAGCAGCAGCAGCGGCGGCGCTCCGAAATCGGCTGCGATGGCGCGGGCATTGGCAAGGATCAGCGATACGAGCAGCGCCTTTTGCTCACCTGTAGAGCAGTCCCGCGCGGCGACGCCTTTGGCCGCATAGGTGCCTTCCAGATCGGCGCGGTGCGGGCCAATCAGCGTGCGCCCAGCCGAAAGATCACGCATCCGATTGTCCGATAGGGCTTGGCGTAGGGCTTCAACATCACTTGGCATGGCGCATTGAAGCTCCAGCGTGGCGATGGGGAAGGCGGTCTGCGCCTCTTCCTGTGCGGCCTCAAGTGCCGCCAACGCCTGCAAGCGGTTGGCGTGGATCTGCGCGCCGGTCTCGGCCATGCGAGCCTCTAATGCGGCGTACCACGACGGTTCGCGGACCATATCCTTGAGCAGCCGATTGCGCTCGCGCATGGCTTTTTCATAGCTCAGCGACAGTTCCGCGTGGTCAGGCAACATGCTGAGCGTCACACGATCCAGAAACCGCCGCCGCCCTTCGGCCCCTTCGATCCACAGCCTGTCCATCGCCGGGATCAGCCACAGCACCCGCGCCACACGGCCAAGAGCGGTCTGCGCTGCCGCCTTGCCGTCGATTTTGGTTTGCCGTGCGGCACCGGCCTCGGACCAAACTTCGATCTCATGGAGCACTGACGGGCCATGTAGCAGCCCGGACATTTTCCAGCCCAACGCTTCGGGCCTACGGGCCATGTCTTGCGCGCTGGTCCGACGCAGCCCGCGGCCCGGTGACAGCAGCGAGATCGCCTCGATGATATTGGTCTTGCCCGCGCCGTTTGGGCCGTAAAGGGCCACGGGGCGCACATCGACATCGATGACCGCCCGCCTGTGCGAGCGGAAATGCGAAAGGCTTAGGTTGGAGAGATACAACTGCGTCATTGAAAGCCGTTTTCTTTGCAAGAAAACGGTCCGGGAATTTTAAAAATTCCCGGCTGCGTCACACGCGCATCGGCATGACGACATAGACCGCCGATGTGTCATTGCCTTCGCGCATCAAGGTCGGATCGCCTGAAGAGTTGAACAGGAACACAGCGTTTTCGCGGTCCACCTGGCTGGCAATCTCCAGCAGGTATTTCGCGTTAAAGCCGATCTCCAGCCGCTCATCGGCGTAGGCCACGGCAAGCTCTTCTTCCGCGGCGCCGCTGTCAGGCGCATTGACCGAAAGCACCAGACGGTCTTCGTCGAGTTGCAATTTCACGGCGCGCGAACGCTCCGAAGAAACGGTCGCGACACGGTCCACCGCGCGGGCGAAATCGGCGGCGTCGACTTCCATCTTGCGGGTGTTCCCTTGGGGAATCACGCGGGTATAGTCAGGGAAGGTGCCGTCGATCACCTTTGAGGTCAGCGTGATGCCGGGGGTGGCGAAGCGGATCTTAGTTTCCGACACCGACACTGCAATTTCCATCTCGTCATCGTCCAACAGCTTGCGCAACTCGCCCACGGTTTTGCGCGGCACGATCACGCCGGGCATCTCGGCAGCACCCTCGGGCATTTCGGCGTCGATCCGCGCCAGACGGTGGCCGTCTGTGGCCACACAGCGCAGCGCCTTGCCGCTTTCGGCATCCGCGATGTGCAGGTAAACGCCGTTGAGGTAATAGCGCGTCTCTTCTGTAGAAATCGCAAACTTCGACTTGTCGAACAAGCGGCGCAGCACCGGGGCAGGGGCCGAGAAGTTCGAGGCGTATTCCGACGACGCCATAACCGGGAAGTCTTCGCGCGGCAGGGTGGCCAGCGAGAAGTTCGACCGGCCTGCTTCAACCGTTAGGCGGCCCGCAGCGGTGTCGGCGGTGAGGTTGATCAGCGCGCCATCGGGCAGCTTGCGCACAATCTCGTGCAGCAGCGTGGCTGAAACGGTGGTGGCACCAGCGCGCTCAACCTGAGCGGCGACCTTATCGACCACTTCGATATCCAGATCGGTGGCGCGGAAGGAAACATCGCTGCCTTCGGCCTCAATCAGCACGTTGGCGAGAATCGGAATGGTGTTGCGGCGCTCGACCACGGATTGGGCTTGCGAAACGGCCTTGAGCAGTGCCGCGCGTTCGATGCTGAATTTCATATGCCTTCTCCCAATACCGATTGCCGGGAGAGGCAAACTACCCGGTTCCCACGCTTACACAAGAACTTTTGTGGCTTTGTTGCTGCGATTGCAAGAGGGGCGCAAGCTGCGCCCCTGATCGCTGTTTAACCGTGTCTTCAACACAACCCCATCAGGGGCTTCAGATCAAGATTCGAGCGCCCGGCGCAGCAGTTCCAGATCCTCGGCGATCTGACCGTCCGAAACCTTAAGCTCTTCGATGCGGCGCACCCCGTGCATGACGGTGGTGTGATCGCGCCCGCCAAAGCGGCGGCCAATCTCGGGCAAGGAGCGGCTGGTCATCTGCTTGCACAGATACATCGCCACCTGACGCGGGCGGGCATAGCTGCGCAAACGCTTGGGGCCGATCATGTCGCTCAGACGGATGTTGTAATGATCCGACACTTTCCGCTGGATTTCCTCGACCGAGATTTTGCGCTCAGATGCGCGCAGCACGTCGGCCAGACAATCCTGGGTCAGGCCCATGTCGATCTCACGACCGACGAGCGAGGCGAAAGCGAACAGACGGGTCAACGCGCCTTCAAGAACACGCACGTTCGAGGTGATGCGGTGGGCCAGAAATTCCAACACGCCATCGGCGACTTCGAGGTCGGGGTAGGTCTTGCGCTGCACTTCGACCTTGCTCTGCAAGATGCCGAGGCGAAGTTCATAGTCTGTCGGGTGAAGGTCCACGATCAAGCCGCATTGCAGGCGCGACTTCACGCGATCTTCGAGGTCTTTGATCTCACCCGGTGCGCGGTCGGCCGAAATGATGATCTGTTTGTGCTGATCAACCAGCGCATTGAACGTGTGGAAAAACTCTTCCTGAGTCGAATCCTTGCCAGCGATGAACTGCACGTCATCGACCATCAGCACGTCGACCGAACGGAAGATCTCTTTGAAGTCCATCATCTTGCGGTCACGCAGCGCTTGCACGAAGCGGTACATGAATTGTTCTGCCGAAAGGTACAGCACATTCATATCCGGGCGGCGCTCATGCAGCTCGCGGGCAATGGCGTGCATCAAGTGGGTCTTACCCAAACCAACGCCACCATAAAGGAACAGCGGGTTAAAGGTAACCGGACCACCTTCGGCGACACGGCGCGCGGCGGCATGGGCCAGTTCGTTGGGCTTACCAACGACGAAATTATCAAAGCTAAAGCGCGGGTCGAGCGGGGCGGTGCTTAGCTGGCTGTTGGCGGTGGGTTTCACGGCCGCCGTGGTCTGTCGCGCAGCCGGGGCGGGCTTGTCGGCGGCATTGGCGGGCTGCTGGTTCAGCGCAAAGTTCAATCGCGTGGCATCGGTGCCGGCCGCGTTGATCTCATGCAGGATCAGATCCGAGAAATTCTGACTGACGTAATTGCCGAAGAAGTTCGTGGGCACCTTGAGTGTCACGATACCGTCTTCGACATCGCCGGGTACAAGCGGCTCAATCCAGGTGGTGTAGTTGTTCTGCCCCACTGTCTTCAACAGCCGCTCTTTGATCTCGCCCCAGTGATCTAATGTCATCGTGCCTAACGTCCCGCTTTGCTTTTCGCACAGGGGCCGAGTGAATCCCGGCCCTAAATATTTGTTTCACCCGGCAACAGATCATCCACCCGGTCCCACGCGGGTAACCGACCTGTGTCCTTCGGACTTTGCTAGAATGGCCTGCCCATGAGCCTATCACACCGTAAACCGGCGCAAGAGGCGCTGAACGAACCGTTCGTGTTCTCATCGACAGGGTAAACGTGCTGGCAGCAGCATTCACGACAGTGCGTCGAACCGTTTTTAACGGTCATCCGCACCCCCCTGAAGTTGGCATTCTGCCAATTGGCTGACGCCGTGTTCAGGGCCTGTCCCCCCAAGCGAAGTGAATCGCTGGACCTTTGGTAGCAACTGTTTCAGGTCCGCTTCAACACATCTTCAATCTTGACTCATGTATTGTCTGAAAAGAATCTTAGCCGTGGTTTTCCCGCTGCACTTGCACGAAAAAAGGCGCCGCAGTGCGGCGCCTCTTGTCTTTCAAAGGGTTGGCTGTGGAGCCAGATTAACCCAGTGCTTTAACCCGTGCGGACAGGCGCGACATTTTGCGCGAAGCAGTGTTTTTGTGGAAAACGCCTTTGGTAACACCGCGCATCAGCTCGGGCTGGGCGGTCTTCAAAGCGTTTGTTGCCGCTTCTTTGTCACCGGAGGCAATCGCCTCTTCGACCTTACGGATGTAGGTACGGATGCGCGAACGGCGTGCTTTGTTGATCGCAAAACGCTTTTCGTTTTGACGTGCGCGCTTTGCGGATTGTGTTGTATTTGCCATGAGTATCAGCCTTCGGGTTCATTTTGTTGCGTAGCAATGCGTGACGCCAACCCTACCGGAAATCCGGGCCCCCAAAGGGCAGGTGATTCTAGCCAGAGCGGGCTGCACGCGCATGTATTGAGGCTGCCTATAAGACAGCAGGCGCGGCAATGCAAGCCGCGCCCCTGGAATCGCTTACTTGTCGCGGAACTGCGCTTCGCGTTTCTCGAGGAAGGCAGACATACCTTCTTTTTGGTCTTCGGTGTTGAACAGCGAATGGAACATGCGGCGTTCAAACAGCAGGCCTTCGCTCAGCGGCACCTCATAGGCGCGGTTCACGCATTCCTTGACCACGGTGGCTGAAATCATGGATTTTTCGGCGATCTTGCCAGCGGCGGCCATGGCTTCTTCCATCAGCTTTTTCACTGGCACCACGCGCGAAACAAGGCCCGAGCGTTCGGCTTCGTCGGCGTCCATGAAACGGCCTGTCAGGTTCATATCCATCGCTTTGGACTTGCCCACCAGACGCGTCAAACGCTGGGTGCCGCCGATACCAGCCACAACACCGAGGTTGATCTCAGGCTGGCCGAACTTGGCGCTTTCCGAACAGATGATGAAATCGCACATCATCGCCAATTCGCAGCCGCCGCCCAAAGCATAGCCAGAGACCGCTGCAATGATCGGCTTGCGGATGCGCAGGATCTGGTCGGTTTCGGGCGTGAAGAGATCCCCCATGAAGACGTCGACAAAGCTCTTGTCGCGCATCATTGCGATGTCAGCCCCGGCAGCGAATGCCTTTTCTGACCCGGTGATGACAATGCAACGCACCTTGTCGTTTTCCTGCGCGCCTTTCAGCGCTTTGGCCAACTCACCCAGCAACGCGTCGTTGAGCGCATTCAGCGCATCCGGGCGGTTGAGGGTGATCAAGGCTACATGGTTGTCCACGTCCACGGTGATCGTTTCGTAAGCCATCAAGAATGCTCTTTGTTGTTGCGCTCAGGGGACTGTGCATACCACGCGGCAACCATGTTTCAAGTTATCTTTGGCAGCGCGGGCAATAGAAGGAGGACCGTCCGCCCTGAACAATGCGGCCAATGGTGCCGTCACAACCCGGTCGGCGGCAGGCTTTGCCCTCCCGGCCATAGACATCAAAGCTGTGTTGGAAGTAGCCCAATTCGCCATCCGCTTGGCGAAAGTCTTTCAGCGACGATCCCCCCGCCGTGATGGCATCTGCCAGCACCTGACGGATGATCGGCACCAGCCCGGCAATGCGGCTCGCCGAGATGCGCCCGGCCTTGCGCGCCGGATGGATGCCCGCCCGGTAAAGCGCTTCACAGACATAGATATTTCCCAAACCCGCGACGATCCGTTGATCCAGCAGCGCCGATTTGATCGGCATGTTGCGCCCCTTCAGCGCGGCCACAAGATGCGCTTCGTGAAAGTCGTTGCCCAAGGGCTCCGGGCCGAGCGAGGCAAGCAGCTTATGCGCATCGGCGTCCGCGGTGTTCAGCAGGTCCATTGCGCCAAAGCGACGCGGGTCATTAAAGGTGATCCGCGCACCGTTACCCATATGCAACACGACATGATCATGTTTCTCGGGCGCGGGGTGGTTGTGCTGAAACTGCCCCAGTGGGTCGCCCGAGACCAGCATCCGCCCGGACATCCCCAGATGCACCAGCAGCGATTCCCCGCCTGCCAGATCAGCCAGAATATACTTTGACCGCCGCCGCAGCAGCGACACGCGCTGCCCGGTCAACCGCTCAGCCATGCGGTCGGGGAAGGGCCAGCGCAGGTCCGGGCGGTTCACCTCAGCACGTGCAATCACCTGCCCCTCCATCGCGGGGGCCAGCCCCCGGCGGACGGTTTCGACCTCTGGCAGTTCCGGCATCTCGGTTTCCCCTCTCGCTTGCCTGTGACAAAAGGCACGCATTGTCCCTAGCCCCCGGCACCCTATAACAAGGGACTGAACCAGAGGATCGCAAGAGCAGATGACCCAGGACGCTGACAAAACCACCCATTTCGGGTTCGAGACCGTTCCCGAACATGAAAAGGCCGGGCGCGTGCAGGGCGTGTTCAACTCTGTCGCCAGCAAATACGACATCATGAATGATGTGATGAGCCTCGGCATCCACCGCGTTTGGAAAGAGGCGATGATGGATTGGCTTGCTCCGCGCCCTGGTCAAAAGTTGCTGGATGTGGCGGGCGGCACTGGCGATGTGTCCTTCAAGTTTCTGGGCCGCGCGGGCCACGGTCATGCCACCGTGCTAGACCTGACCGAGCCGATGTTGGTCGAAGGCCGCAAACGCGCCGAGGCCGACAGCCTGACCGGCAGCCTTGACTGGGTGGTGGGCGATGCGATGACGCTGCCGTTTCCCGACAATACATTCGATGTCTACACGATCAGCTTCGGCATCCGGAACGTGACCCGCCCCCAAGAGGCGCTGAACGAGGCTTACCGCGTGCTGCGCCCCGGTGGCCGTCTGATGGTGCTGGAGTTCAGCCAGCTGCCCAACCCCGCGATGCAAAAGGCCTACGACCTCTACAGCTTCAACGTGATCCCACGCATGGGCCAAGCCATCGCAGGCGACCGCGACAGCTATCAATACCTGGTCGAATCGATCCGCAATTTCCCTGATCAAGAGACCTTCCTGTCGATGGTCCGCACTGCCGGGTTCGGCCAGGCCAAATATCGCAACCTCTCGATGGGCATCGCGGCGCTGCATTCGGGCTGGAAAATCTGATGCGCGGACCTCACAACATCTGGCGGCTGATCCGCACCGGCGCCACGCTGGAACGTGCCGGAGCGATGAATGTGGTGCTGGATGCTTTCGATGCCTCCCCGCCGCTGCGTTTTGTGGCCCGTGCGCTTGGCCTGCCGTTCAAATGGCTGGGTTACAAAGGCGATCCGACCATGCCGCCCGCGACCCGCGCGCTCACGGCGCTTGGCCCCGCCTACATTAAGTTCGGTCAGGTGCTGTCGACCCGGCCCGACGTGGTGGGCGACGATCTGGCTGTGCAACTGCGCGTGTTGCAAGACAAGCTGCCGCCCTTTGATACTGCCCTTGCCCGCAAGGCGGTTGAGCAGGAACTGGGCGAACCGGTCAGCGCTATTTTCTCGGAATTCAGCGAACCCGTCGCCGCCGCCTCCATCGCGCAGGTTCACTACGCGCGGATGGCCGAGACGGGCGAAGAGGTTGCCGTGAAGGTGCTGCGTCCGGGCATCGAAAAAGCCTTCCGCAAGGATATCGATGCCTTTTATCTCGCCGCGCGTATGGCCGAGATTTTCTCCCCCGGTTCGCGCCGCCTGCGCCCGATGGAGGTGATCCAGCATTTCGATGGCGTCGTACGCGGTGAGCTGGACCTGCGGCTGGAAAGCTCTGCCGCGTCTGAATTCGCCGCCAACACCAAGGACGATCCCGGCTTTCAACTGCCCGAGATCAAGTGGAACCACTCTGGCCGCCGCGTGATGACGCTGGGCTGGGCGGATGGCCTTCCGCTGGGCGACAACGCCGCGCTGGACGCAGCGGGGCACGACCGCGTGGCGTTGTCAGAGCGGGTGCTGCAACTCTTCCTGCAACACGCCCTGCGCGATGGCTACTTCCACGCCGACATGCACCAAGGCAACCTAAAGGTCGCGGCCAATGGCGATATCATCGCCTATGACTTCGGCATCATGGGCCATATCGACAGCTACACCCGCCGGGTTTATGCGGAAATTCTCTATGGTTTCATTCGGCGTGATTATCTGCGCGTGGCTAAGGTCCATTTCGAAGCCGGTTATGTCCCTGCCGACAAAGACGTCGATGAATTCGCCCGCGCCCTGCGTGCCGTCGGCGAGCCGATCTTTGGCATGGACGCCACCCGCATCTCTATGGCGCGGCTGCTGACGTATCTCTTTGAGGTGACCGAGCGCTTCGGCATGGAAACCCGGACCGAGCTGATTTTGTTGCAACGCACGATGGTTGTCGTGGAAGGGGTCGCGCGCTCGCTCAACCCGCATATCAACATCTGGGAAGTCGCGAGCCCGATTGTGACGGATTACATCACCAAATCTCTCGGCCCTCGCGCTATGCTGTCGGACCTGCGCGATACGGCGATGGTCATGGCCCGCTTTGGCCCACGTTTGCCGGGGCTGGTCGAACAGGCGCTTAACCGTCAGACCGAAGAGCAACCGCAGCGCCGCCCGCGTTTCTGGCGCTACATCGCCGCGACTGCGGTGATGTCGGGCATTGCAGGAGCGACAACAATCGCCCTGATTGGCGCGCTGCTTTAGGGGGTTGAGGGGGCCATATGGCCCCCGCCTTGTTTTAAGCGATACGTTCGATTGCCATAGCGATGCCCTGCCCACCGCCGATGCACATGGTGATCAACGCGCGCTTGCCGCCAATCCGCTCCAATTCATAAAGCGCCTTCACGGTGATGATCGCGCCTGTCGCGCCGACAGGGTGGCCAAGCGCAATCGCCCCGCCATTCGGGTTCACCTTCGCGGGGTCAAAGCCCAGTTCCTTGCTCACGGCCAGCGCTTGGCTGGCGAAGGCTTCGTTGCTTTCGATCACGTCGAAATCGCTGGCTTTCAACCCGGTACGCTTCAGCAGGTTCTGCACGGCAGGGATCGGGCCGATGCCCATCACCTCAGGCCGCACACCAGCATGGGCGTAGCCCAAGATGCGCGCGCGGGGTTTCAACCCGGCGGCCTCAGCCGCTTCAGCGCGGGCCAAGACCAGCGCCGCGGCGCCATCGTTGATACCGCTGGCATTGCCCGCTGTGACGCGCCCATCTTTCTGGAAAACGGGGCGCAGCCCGGCCAGCGCTTCGGCGGTCGTGGCCTTGGGGTGCTCATCGGTGTCAAACGGCACCATGTCGCGCTTTACCTTCACCTCGACCGGCACGATCTGATCTTTGAAGTGCCCCGCCGCGATGGCCGCCTCTGCGCGCTCTTGGCTTTGCAGGGCGAAGGCGTCCATTTCCTCGCGCGTGATGGTATGTTCATCGGCCACGTTTTCCGCCGTCACGCCCATATGGCCCGTGCCGAAGGGACAATTCAGCGTGCCGAGCAGCATATCAAGGCTACGCACATCGCCCATCTTTTGGCCCCAGCGGGCGTCAGGCAGGATATAGGGCGCGCGGGACATGCTCTCGGCACCCCCGGCAAGGGCGAAATCCGCGTCGCCCAGCATCAGGCTCTGCGCTGCCGAAACCAACGCTTGCACGCCCGACCCGCACAGACGGTTCACGTTCATCGCGGGCACCTCATCCGGCACGCCAGCCTCCCGCGCGGCGACGCGGCTGAGGTACATGTCACGCGGTTCAGTGTTGATGACGTTGCCGAACACAACATGGCCGATCTGGGCCGGATCAACGCCTGCACGCTCCATCGCGGCGCGTGCGACGATGCTGCCCAATGTGCTGGGCGGGGTCGCGGCCAATGCGCCGCCGAAGGTGCCGATGGCGGTGCGGGCGCCGCCCAAGATGACGATATCGTTTGACATGAAGCTCTCCTCTATCCGTTGGCGGCACTATGGGATGCTGGTGCTGCAATGTCAGGGGGAACGTTCCGTCAAAGCGCCGCTTGACAGGGGCAGAGCGCCGCGCGACATATCCGCCATGACGGAAAACAATGACAAGATCCTGACGCAGCTGCCCGCCCGCCTGAAAGAAGCGCGGCAGGGGCAGGGGTTGTCGCTTGATGCTGTGGCCAAGCTGTCGGGGGTGTCACGCTCTATGGTGAGCCAGATTGAGCGCGGCGAATCCAGCCCGACCATTGCGACACTGTGGAACCTAACCCGCGCCTTGCAGGTGGATTTTGCGGGGCTTTTGGATGGTGCCCCCACCGAAGCGCAGATCGAAGTGCTGCGCAGTGCTGCCGTGCCCACGATTAACAACCTCGGCTCTGGTTGCCGCATCCGCATCTTATCCCCGCCCGAAGAGGCCGGGCATCATGAGGTCTACGAGTTGCTTATCGCCGAGGCTGGTGTCCTGGAAAGCGCCCCACATACCCGCGGCGCGCGCGAGCATCTGAGCGTCTTTGAGGGCGCGGTTGAAGTGACCAGCGGCGCAGGCTCAGAGCAATTGCAAGCTGGCGATACCGCCCGTTATGCTGCCGATGTGCCCCATGCCATCCGCGCCACGGCAGGGCCGGTGCGGGCCTTCTTGGTCGTGCAGGACGCCTGATATCCGGTATATCGGATAAAATCCGCTATTCTAGAAATCCTCTATTTCGGAATAGCTTCCGCTATGGTAGATGAGCCTCAAAAGGGAGAGACTCATGACCAAAGCATTTCTGGACCACATCACCGACACCCTGGCCGAGATCGACGCCGAAGGCATGATGAAGCGCGAGCGGCTGATTACCACGCCGCAGGGCGGGGAAATTGAGGTCGGCACCCGCGAGGTTATTAACCTTTGCGCCAACAATTACCTTGGGCTGGCCGACCACCCCGACCTGATCGCCACGGCAAAGCAGGCGATGGATGATAAAGGTTTCGGCATGGCCTCAGTCCGCTTTATCTGCGGCACGCAGGACATTCACCGTGAGCTGGAGCAGAAGCTGGCAAGCTTCCTCGGTCATGACGATTCGATCCTCTTTGCCGCTTGTTTTGACGCCAATGGGGGGCTGTTTGAGCCGCTGTTGGGACCAGAGGATGCGGTGATCTCGGACGCGCTGAACCATGCGTCGATCATCGACGGCATTCGTCTGTGCAAGGCAAAGCGCTATCGCTACGCCAACAGCGACATGGACGATCTGGAGACCAAGCTGAAGCAGGCCCGCGACGACGGCGCGCGTTTCATCATGATCGCCACGGACGGTGTATTTTCTATGGATGGCTACCTCGCCAACCTGCCCGAGATCGTGGCACTGGCCGAGAAATACGAGGCACTGGTGATGGTGGATGACTGCCACTCCACCGGCTTTATGGGGCCCAAGGGCGAGGGCACCCCGGCGCATCATGGCGTTAAGGTCGATATTGTCACCGGAACGCTGGGCAAGGCGCTTGGCGGGGCGATCGGTGGCTATATCGCCGGGCCGCAGGCGGTGATCGACCTGCTGCGCCAGCGCGCGCGCCCCTACCTCTTTTCCAATTCTCTACCGTCTTCGATCGTGATGGCGGGCATGCGGGCGCTGGAACTGGTGGAGCAGGGCGACGACCTGCGCGCACGTCTGTTTGAGAACACCGCTTATTGGCGCGCGGGGCTGGAAAAGCTGGGTTTTGATCTGCTGCCCGGCGAGCATCCCATCGTTCCGGTCATGTTGGGCGAGGCGCAACTGGCGCAAGATATGGCGGCGAAACTGTTTGAAGAGGGAGTCTATGTCTCGGGCTTTTTCTTTCCGGTTGTGCCGCGCGGACAAGCGCGCATCCGCACGCAGATGAATGCGGCGCTGACCCGCGAACAGTTGGACCGCGCATTGAAAGCCTTTGAAGTGGCGGGCAAGGCCTGTGGGGTGCTGAAATGACCACCAATGAAATGAAGGCGCTTTCCAAGCTGCATGCCCGCGAGGGGCTGTGGATGACCCACGCCCCGGTGCCGGAAATCGGCCCCGATGACGTGCTCATCAAGATCAACAAAACTGGCATCTGCGGCACCGATATTCACATCTGGAACTGGGACGATTGGGCCGCGCAGACCGTGCCGGTGCCGATGATCACCGGGCATGAGTTCGCGGGCGAGATCGTGGAATTGGGCCGCAATGTCGAAGGGTTGGAGATCGGCCAGCGCTGCTCTGGCGAGGGGCACCTGATCGGCAAACAGTCGCGGCAGAGCCGGGCGGGCAAGTTCCACCTTGATCCCGCGACGCGGGGCATTGGGGTGAATGAGCAGGGGGCTTTTGCGCAATACCTTAAGCTGCCTGCCTTCAACGTGGTGCCGCTGCCGGATGAGATTTCTGACGACATCGGCGCGATTCTCGACCCTTTGGGAAACGCGGTGCATACGGCGTTAAGCTTTGATCTGGTGGGAGAGGATGTGCTCATCACGGGCGCCGGCCCCATCGGCATCATGGCCGCCGCCGTGGCGCGGCATGTGGGCGCGCGGCATGTTGTGATCACGGATGTGAACCCCGCGCGGCTGGCGCTGGCTGAAAAGGTCGCTGATGTGGTGCCTGTGAATGTGGCTGAGGAAAACCTCGCCGACGTGATCCCGCGCCTGAAAATGAAGCAAGGCTTCGACGTGGGGCTGGAGATGTCCGGCAACCAGCAGGCGCTGGATCAGATGGTCGAGGCGATGACCATGGGGGGGCGGATCGCGATGCTGGGCATCCCGCCGGGCAAGTCTCCGGTCGATTGGAGCCGCATCGTCTTTAAGGCGATCACCATCAAAGGCGTCTATGGCCGTGAGATATTCGAGACCTGGTACAAAATGATCGCCATGCTGGAAAACGGGCTCGATGTGTCAGGCATCATCACCCACCGCTTTGGGGTGGACGACTTCGAGCAGGGCTTTGCCGTGATGAAGTCGGGGCAGTCAGGCAAGGTGGTGCTCGACTGGACCTGAACCAATCAGGGGCGCAGGCGATTGCGCCCCTGTTGCGTTAGCACCCAAGCCTGGTCGCCCTCAAACACCGCGGCGCAAAGCGGCTTGCCGTAGCCCGCCCCGGTATCGAGATTGACGCGGTTGCCGTAATGCGTGGCGCTGTCCACGGGCGTGTGGCCATGCACGATCAGCTTGGGATGCGCTTCCGTAAATTCGTGAAACTCGCGGCGGATCCACAGCAGATCATTCTCGCGCTGCGCGTCAAGCGGCACGCCGGGGCGGATCCCTGCATGGGCAAAGAAATGGTCGGGCGTTTGGTGCGACAGCGCGAGGGTTTTCAAGAAATCAACATGCGCCTGCGGCACCGCTTCGTGGGCCTTTGCATGCACGTCTGACATCCGGTCGCGCCCGGTGACCGAAACCCCGTAGGAGCCAAGCGTCGTATCGCCGCCCAAGCGCGGATTCAGCCAGTTCAGCTCGACCAGCAAGAGCGGATCATGGCGCGGAAAATCCTCCATGAACCAGCTAAACATGCGGTCATGGTTGCCCATCAGAAAGGTCCAGTTGCGGCCCTCGGCCTTGCCGTTTGCCAGCCGATCAATCACCGCTTTGCTGTCTGGGCCGCGGTCGGTGTAATCGCCCAAGAAAACGATCTGCGCGTCCGGCCCGCCGTCTTCTTCGATCAAAGTTAAGACGCGCTCAAGCTCGGCGGCGTAGCCGTGGATGTCACCGATAGCATAGATGGGGCTGGGCATATTCATTCCTGTCTTTCTGCGCCTCTCGTGATGCCGCAAAGCGGCTGGGAAGGGAAGGGACAGAGACCAGATGCCCGCAAAAGCAAAAGCGCCCCACGAGGGGGCGCTTTCAAATTAGGCAGGGTTAGTTCAAGCGACGTCGAATTGCAGCGGCTTGATCTGGCGGAACATGCCGGTGTCGCGCAGCTTGCCGATGACGGCCTCGGGCACCTGATCGTCAACATAGAGCAGGGCAATCGCCTCACCCTTTGCCGTGTGGCGGCCAAGGGTAAAGTTGGCGATGTTCACGCCGTTCTCGCCCATGGTCTGGCCCAAGGTGCCGATGATGCCCGGCACGTCTTCGTTGGTGGTGTAAAGCATATGCTCGCCGATCTCGGCGTCGATGGTGATGCCTTTGATCTGGATGAAGCGCGGCTTGCCGTCCGAGAAAACGGTCCCGGCGATGGAGCGTTCGCGCTTTTCGGTCACCACAGTCACCTTAACATAGCCGTCGAACACGCCGGACTTGTCTTGGTTGGTGGTGCTGATCTGAATGCCCTTTTCGCGGGCAACCACGGGGGCGGAGACCATGTTCACATCCGGGTTGGCGCGTTTCATGATGCCCGCCACGACACCACAGTTCAGCGCCTTGAGGTTCATCTGGCCGACCGAGCCGTCATAGAGGATGTTGATCGCCTTGATCGGCTCATCGGTCATCTGACCGATAAATGCGCCGAGGTGTCCGGCCAGCTTGACCCATGGGCCCATGACCTTGGCTTCTTCGGCGGTGACCGATGGCATGTTCAGCGCGTTGGTCACGGCGCCGGTCAGCAGGTAGTCTGACATCTGCTCAGCCACTTGGAGCGCCACGTTTTCCTGCGCTTCGGTGGTCGCAGCGCCAAGGTGGGGCGTGCAGACCACGTTGGGCAGGTTGAACAGCGGGTTTTCTTTTGCGGGTTCTTCGGCAAACACGTCAAAAGCAGCACCTGCGACATGGCCGGATTTCAGCATTTCGGCGAGCGCCTCTTCGTCGACCAGACCACCACGGGCGCAGTTGATGATACGCACGCCGGGCTTGGTCTTGGCAAGGTTTTCGCGGCCCAAGATGTTCGCCGTTTGGTCGGTGTAGGGCACGTGCAGCGTGATGAAATCAGCGCGCTTGAGCAGATCATCAAGCTCAACCTTCTCGACGCCCATCTCTTCGGCCTTTTCTTCGCCCAAGAAGGGGTCATAGGCCACGACTTTCATCTTCAGCCCACGCGCACGGTCGCAAACGATGCCCCCGATGTTGCCCGCGCCGATGACGCCCAAGGTCTTGCCGGTCAGCTCAACACCCATGAACTTGGACTTTTCCCATTTACCAGCATGGGTAGAGGCCGACGCTTCGGGGATTTGGCGCGCCACGGCGAACATCATTGCGATGGCATGCTCGGCCGTGGTGATCATGTTGCCGAAAGGCGTGTTCATGACGATCACACCCTGTTTCGACGCGGCCTCTTTGTCGATGTTGTCGGTGCCGATGCCTGCGCGGCCAATGACCTTGAGGTTCGGCGCAGCAGCGAGAATTTTCTCGGTCACCTTGGTCGCAGAGCGGATCGCGAGGCCATCATAGTTGCCGATGATTTCGGCCAGCTTGTCTTTGTCCTTGCCCAGATCGGGCTGGAAATCGACGTCGATGCCACGGTCGCGGAAGATTTGAACAGCGGCTTCGCTGAGGCTGTCGGAGATGAGTACTTTGGGAGCCATGTTTGTGGTCCTTTTCAAAAATATGGGGGCAGGGGCGGCGCGTGGGGTCACGCGCCTGCCGGAATGCTTTAGGCGTTGATTTCGGTCTCGAAAGCCCATTCGAGCCACGGCAACATCGCTTCGATATCTGCCGTCTCAACTGTGCCGCCGCACCAGATGCGCAGGCCCGGAGGGGCATCGCGGTAGGCGCCAATGTCGAGCGCTGCGCCTTCGGCTTCCAACCGCTTGGCCACGGCCTTGGCAAAGGCTGCCCCGTCTTCGATCCGGTCGTCGGTGAACTTCAGGCAGACCGACGTGTTGGACCGTGTCGCCGGATCGGTGGCGAGGAAATCGATCCAGTCATGCGCGTCAACGAAATCGGCAATCGCCTTGGTATTGGCATCGGCCCGCGCGATCAGCCCTTTGAGGCCGCCCACGGATTTCGCCCAATCAAGCGCCAGCAAGTAGTCTTCGACGCAGAGCATGGAGGGCGTGTTGATCGTTTCGCCCTTAAAGATGCCCTCGTTCAGCTTGCCGCCTTTGGTCAGGCGGAAGATTTTCGGCAGGGGCCATGCGGGGGTGTAATTCTCCAGCCGCTCAACAGCGCGGGGCGACAGGATCAGCATGCCATGCGCCGCTTCGCCGCCCAGCACCTTCTGCCAAGAGAAGGTCGTCACATCCAGCTTGTCCCAAGGCAGGTCCATCGCAAAGGCTGCCGAGGTGGCATCGCAAAGGGTCAGGCCCGCGCGATCCGCGGGGATCGCGTCACCGCTTGCCATGCGCACGCCAGAGGTGGTGCCGTTCCATGTAAAGCAGACGTCGTTGTCATAGTTCAGCGCGGCCATGTCGACGATCTCGCCATACTCCGCTGTATGAACCTGCGCTTCGATTTTTAGCTGTTTGACCACATCGGTGACCCAGCCCGCGCCGAAGCTTTCCCATGCGACCATCTCAGCCGGGCGTTCGCCCAAGAGCGACCACATGGCCATCTCAAATGCGCCGGTGTCAGACGCGGGCACGATGCCGATGCGGTAATCCGCAGGCACACCGAGCACTTCGCGTGTGGTCTCGATCGCCTCAAGCAGTTTCGCCTTACCGGGTGCGGCACGGTGGCTGCGGCCCAGCGGTGCGTCCGCAAGCTTGGTCAGATCGAATGTGGGGATTTTGGCGCAGGGGCCGGATGAGAAACGTGGGTTTGCCGGTACGGCAACAGGTTTCGTGTCCGGGCGCAATGCCGGTTGTGTAATAGCCATTTATGCTACCCTCTCAGATAATCGCCCTTCGTTGGGGAAGGGTGTCCCACTTGCCGGGATACGCGGGGAGGCCGGGCTGGCGCAAGTCGCAAAATGGCGCTAGGACGCCGGTCATGTCGCTTTGCGCGGCGCGAATGATGCGGATCGGAAACTTATGTTCACGGCAATCTTGTTGACCTCCCCCACCAATCCCACGCTTGACTCGGCACTGGTGGAGAGCCTGCGCAACGCTTGGGGCGGGGGCGATGTGATCTGGCTCGCGCCGGATGAGGCGGCGGAATTCGCGCTTGGACAGATGCCTGAAAACCGCTGGGATGTTTGGGAAAACTGCCAATCCATGGGGGTCGATCTGGTGATCGTGCCCACCGAGGGGCGGCGCAAAAAGATGCTGCTGGCCGATATGGACAGCACAATGATCCAGCAGGAATGTATCGACGAACTGGCCGAAGAAGCAGGCGTAGGCGCGCGGGTGAAAGAGATCACCGCCCGCGCCATGAACGGCGAGTTGGACTTCGACGGTGCGCTGCGCGAACGTGTGGCGCTTTTGAAGGGGTTGGAGGCCACTGTCATCGACAAGGTTTTGGCTGAGCGCATTACCCTAATGCCCGGCGGCGGCGCGCTGCTGGGCACGATGAAGACCAACGGCGGCTATGCAGCGCTGGTCTCAGGCGGGTTCACGGCCTTCACGGCTAAGGTTGCTGACATGCTGGGCTTTGATGAGAATCGCGCCAATACGTTACTGGTCGACCAAGCCGCGCTGACGGGCGAAGTTGGCCTGCCAATCTTGGGGCGCGAGGCCAAGGTCACCGCGCTGGAAGAGATCACCACGAAGCTGGGCATCACCGAAGATCAGGTCATTGCCGTTGGCGATGGGGCCAATGATCTGGGCATGTTGGGGCGCGCTGGCATGGGGGTGGCACTGCATGCAAAACCCTCAGTCGCGGCGGAGTGTGACATCCGAATTAACTTCGGCGATCTGACTGCTCTGCTCTTTGTGCAGGGCTATGCGCGCACCGAATTTGCGGGCTGACACAAAAGCCTGATTTGACTCGCAGCACAGAAGTGACGGTAATAGGGCATGGCACAGCTGGCCCCGGCCCTGCCGCGCTGTCCGACATTTTGCCGAATAGTGGCATTCTCCTTGGCAGAGCCTGAGCACAGTTTTCCTGTGCCGCATAGCAATAGGGAGAAGAACGATGCCGGATTTTATTTTTGCCTATCACGGGGGTAAGACCCCGGAATCTCAGGAAGAGGGCGAGAAAGCCATGGCGGCTTGGGGTGCTTGGTTTGAGGAAATGGGGGAGCATATCGTGAACCCCGGCAACCCAGTCGGCATGTCCAAAACGGTGAGTGCGCAGGGCACGGCGGACGATGGCGGAGCCAATCCACTCTCGGGGTTCACGGTGGTACGGGCGGCCGACATGGATGGCGCCTGCAAGATGGCCCAAGGCTGTCCGATGGTCGCTGATGGCAGCGGGTCGGTTGAAGTCGCGCCTGTGATGGAAATGTAGGCGCGACCTCTGGGCGGGCTGATCAGGCCAGTTCGGCTGCTGGTTTCAGCATCCCGGTTTGAAGCCCGCGCCAGTTGGTGA
>Ga0209345_10000696_pt1 | contig 43091 bp, 35 predicted proteins | sample Cruoilmetagenom7_FD_187294 | JGI IMG/M metagenome (GOLD analysis project Ga0209345, IMG submission 187294) | Oil polluted marine microbial communities from Coal Oil Point, Santa Barbara, California, USA - Sample 7 (SPAdes) (version 2) | ecosystem: Environmental > Aquatic > Marine > Oil seeps ...
ATTATGCAAAGTCTTTTCAAGGATTTAAAACTAGAATCTTAGCTAAGATAACTGCTCTTACAACTATTCAATTTATCAATAGGTTTATATTTAATAGGAACATCAACAATATTAAAATTAGCATTATGTAAAATGCACAACGGGTTATAAATATATTTTTCATCATTTTATATTTTAGTTATTAAAATAACATTGAAAACTCCCAATTGGGCTTCCATCAGGAATCATTGAAGTTCTCTTCATTACAAATTTTTCTGGATATTTTTTAAATTCATTTATCTCTCTAAGTAACTGTTTTGATTGGTTATCTTCTTTGTTTTCACAATTCTTCGCTAATCGATCAATCGCTTTATTGACCATAGCTTTCACTTGTGAAATACTTTTTTTATGTGCAGCTAAATTCATTAAATGATGTAAAGCTACAAACTGAATAGATCTATGAACTTCTTCTATATATTCTGTTTCCATTATTGGAGCCATTGTAGTTCGTATTAAACCATTTAATACATCTTGAAACCCAAGGTTATCAATTTCTAAAGATTTTTGCTGAATTAAACGATTCGCACGTTCAGGATGTAATAATAAACTTAGCGTCATATTACTTGCTGTTCCTGCAGCTCCAAAAGCATCAAATGAAACACCTGTTTTACTTTTAAAAGATTCACGTGATCTTGAATATCCTATTGATCTTGGTGGAAATAATGACAGTTTATCTACAGGAATTGCTAATGTTTTTGCCTCCAAAGTTTTTAATACTATTTGCAGTGCCTTTTCTTGATCTTCTTTTGATATGTGCTTTACCTTCTCACTTTGATCTCCTTTTACTGAATAAGAATAATCCAAACCTCCTATCATTTTTACTGCAGCTTCCGTTTGAAATCGATGAAAGAAATATAATGGCACAAACACATCTTCTAAAACGGTATAGGATTCTCCTGTGCGAATATTATCTTCTGAAAAATTCTCAATAGCCTTTTCCCTTATGTTTAGTACGTTTTGCAACTCTTCATAGGCATTAGTTCCATTATCCCATAGATGAGCTTTACCATGCGCTCCTCCTTGTGCTCTAGCATCTCTATCTGAAATATATCGATACCCTTTAGAGAAAGCGTTATTTAATATTTTATTTAATTCATCTTTTTCTGAAGCTTTTTTTTCAAATTCACTGTATGAATATGCCACAGTAACTTTATCCCATTCTCCTATTCCTGTTGCATAGGCATTCGAGAAATCTACTTCTCCATTTTTTAAGGTTAGTGTTGGATGTGGATAATCCATCACACTAGCTCTATTGTTCGTACTTGCTGCAAAATTGTGGGCAAAACCAATGGTATGTCCTACTTCATGTGCTGAAAGTTGTCGAATACGTGCTAAAGCCATCTCTAACATTTGTTGGTAATTGTCATCTCTTTCAGCAAAAGGTTGATTCATTAAGGCTTGAGCAATCATAAAATCCTGACGAATACGCAAGCTACCTAAACTTACATGTCCTTTCAAAATCTCTCCAGTACGTGGATCAATAATAGTGCTTCCATAACTCCAACCTCTTGTAGAACGATGCACCCATTGTATGACATTATAACGTAAATCTAATGGGTCTGCTCCTTTTGGAAGAATTTTAACCTGAAATGCATCTTTAAATCCGATAGCTTCATACGCTTGATTCCACCATTGAGCTCCTTCCATTAAAGCAGATCGAACAGGTTCTGGAGTTCCTGGATCTAAATAATAAATGATAGGTTCTTTGGCTTCACTTAAATCCTTATTAGGGTTTTTCTTTTCTAAATGATGACGCGTAATAAAGCGTTTTTTTATTGGCTCCCATATTGGTGTTGCATAATCCATATACTCCATTGGATATGAACCACTACGAGGATCAAATACTCTTGGTTGGTAATTATTTTCAGGCAGCTCAACAAAGCTATGGTGCTGTATAAATGATAGTGAAGTAGCATTTGGGCTCACAAGTCTCACATTTTTTCCCGTGGGGTGTCCAGCAAATGTTATTAAAGATTCAAATTCTACATTTTTAGGAAAGGCTTTAGTATTTTCCATCCACAAAGCACTACGCTTAGTATCTAGCTTATAAATTCCTTCTTTTTTTCTTTTAAAAGTTTGAGCAATACCATGCGTATCTAATAATAAAAAGGGCGTTAAATCAATAATATAATTATTCCCTTTTGTTTCTTTAATAGGAAAGCCATGTAAAACAGATTTCACAAAAGCTTGTTCTATGGACTTTTTCTCTAATTCATTGTCTGTATTAGCTCTAAATTTTTGATTGGTTTGAATCAATAATAACTTGTTTCCTCTTTTTACAAATTTTACTAAAACACCATCGCCAATTTGTCCTCGATCTAAGCCAATATCATTAGATCCAAGCCCTGAACTTAAATAATGAACATATAAAAATTCTTTATTTAATTCTGAAACTTCTAAATAGATTTCACCTAAATCGTCATTATAATGGTAATTAAAATATCCTTCAGAAGAAATTAGATTTTTTTTACTTTCTAAGAATTGAGCAGAAAGAATATTTATTCCGAAGAATAAAACAAATAAGATGGTTAATTGCTTCATTTTATAAAATTTCTTAAATCTATAAAAAATTAGCAAATAAGTTTTAGTACAATAAGTTAAATTCTATTTTTGTTGAAAATACTATTGAATGATTACACTTGATCAAATTAAAGATCTTAAAGAGCGCCTGGATGCGTTAAGGAGGTATCTTTGACGTTGCTGGCAAACAAATTGAAATAACAAACGACGAAGAAAAGACGTTTGACCCAAATTTTTGGAACAACCCAAAAGAGGCTGAAGCATTCATGAAAATGCTTCGGACTAAAAAAAAATGGGTGACTGATTATGAAACTTCCGTTACACTTACCGACGAAGCTGAAATTATATATGAATTTTATAAAGAAGGTGAAGGCACTGCTGAACAAGTAGAAGTAGCTTTTGAAAAAGCAGAGGTTACTATCGAAACTTTAGAATTTCGAAATATGATGCGTGATGAAGGTGATGCACTAAGTGCAGTCCTTCAAATTACGGCAGGTGCTGGAGGTACAGAAAGTTGTGATTGGGCTGAAATGCTCATGCGCATGTATTTAATGTGGGCTGAAAAGAACGATCTAAAAGTAAAAGAACTCAATTATCAGGCAGGTGATTCGGCTGGAGTAAAAACAGTAACTATTGAAATTGAAGGGGATTTTGCATTTGGATGGTTAAAAGGAGAAAACGGTGTGCATCGTTTGGTGCGTATCTCCCCTTTCGATAGTAATGCCAAGCGACACACAAGTTTTGCGTCCGTATATGTATATCCTTTAGCGGATGATACTATTGAGATTGACATAAATCCTTCAGATATATCTTGGGCATTTGCTAGAAGTGGTGGTGCTGGAGGTCAAAATGTAAATAAGGTTGAAACCAAAGCAATTTTAACACATGAACCTTCTGGAATCGTGATTCATAATTCTGAAACGCGTTCGCAATTAGAAAATCGTGAAAAAGCCATGCAAATGTTGAAATCGCAATTGTATGAAATTGAATTGCGCAAACAACAAGCACAACGCGATGAAATTGAAGGAAATAAAATGTCGATTGAATGGGGTTCACAAATTCGAAACTATGTATTACATCCTTATAAATTGATAAAAGATGTAAGAACTGCTCATGAAACTGGAAATACAGATGCTGTATTAAATGGTGATTTAGATGGTTTTTTAAAATCCTTTTTAATGATGAAGGGACAAGGTGAAAAGAGCAATGAACTTTAATTAATTGCACCTTACTCACATTTTTAATTACAATTACGTATTTTAAATGTACTTAACAATAACTATAAAAATCCCATCCTACACAAGGATGGGGTTTTTAATTTTAAAAATTTAAGTACTATTAAAATGAACACTAAGTACTTCTTCTTTTTAGTATTGGTTCCAATGTTACTATCATTTCTAATAATCAGAAAGGCAAAGCTGGTGTTCCTGAAAATGGGCCTATTGAAGTCTCAGTAACCCTTCGTATTAATAAAATTTACAATATTAATTCGGTGAATGAAACCTATCAAATAGATGGATATCTTAATTATTCCTGGGTTGATGAACAAGCGAAATTTGACACAAATGATTCTTTAGCAAATTCTATAATTTATGAAAATGTAACCTCTCGTGATTACATCAAACATAATGTTTGGATTCCTGCCTTCGAGCTCATTAATGTACAAGGAAGTGGTGAAACGCCCAACACACGTATTGAAGTCTATTCAGATGGCACAATAGAGCTAGAAGAACGTTTTTTTGATACGGTTAGTTCAGATATGGATTATACTAAGTTTCCTTTCGATTCACAGAATTATAAGGTAGAAATTGAAGCTTTTTCATATGGAAAAGGAAAAATAATTTTGTTTATCATTGTTAATTCAGTAAAATGTTTCAAGCAAAATAAAAACAACATTAAATATGAATAGACTTTTAAAAATATTTGTTTCTCTCCTAGTGATATTTTGTAATATAAGTTGTGATCAAATAACAAAGGAGAAAGTTAGAAATGAAATCTCTACAAGTGAAACTATTAATGTAATAAATGATAATTTCATTCTTACAAAAGTTGAAAATACAGGAGCTGCACTTAGTTTAGGAGAAAATTTAAGCCCACAATTAAAAATTGTTTTTTTACAGATACTGCCTATACTCTTTTTGATGCTTATGTTTTATTGTATCATAAGAATTAAAAATATAACAAAACTAAATTTAGTAGCAATCTCTTTTATGATTGGTGGAGGAATTGGTAATATTTACGATCGAATTTTATATAATTCAGTAACAGATTTTATGTATTTAGAATTTGGTAGTTTGCATACAGGAATATTTAATATGGCAGATGTTTCAGTTGTGGTTGGAACACTCTTATTACTTCTTAATGTAATAATTTCAGAGATAAATAATAAACGATATAGAAATATCAGTATATAATTCGCTGTAATAGAAAATTAAAAAACTCCTCTAACTTAATAAGTTTGAAGGAGTTTTTTATAAAAATAGTACAGTCTATTCAACTTCAGTGCAGTCTATTCAACTTCATAGGTTTCTCCAGAAAAAAATAAATCGGAAGTTTTAGAAAATCTTGATTTAGATTTAACTTCTTCGGTTAAGGCATTTTCTCTTTCTTCTAAAGTGACATCAGTAAAACTTCTAATAATCCCTGTTACTAAAGGATAATCTAGTCTTACTAACATTTGATGTAAAGTAGGATCTTTTTCTTGCGCGTCATGAACTAATAGATCTTCTTGAGTAATATTATTTTCGCCAATAGTTACAACTTCTAGTTTAAGACCATTTAACACTAAACCTTTGTTTTTCTCTTTTCCAAAAACCATAGGTTTTCCATGCTCTACAAACAACTGCATGTCTTCTCTTACTTTTCTATCAGTATATTTTGTAAAACAGCCATCATTAAAGATGACACAGTTTTGAAGGATCTCTATAAGAGAAGTTCCTTTAAATTTTTCTGCATCAATAAACATTTGAGTCATTTCTTTTGGAGTGTTTCCACCTATTCTAGCAAAAAACCTTGCTTGAGACCCAATGGCTAATTCACCTGGAGAAAAAGGGGGTTGTGTATTACCATAAGGAGATGACTTTGTTTTTTGTCCAACCAATGAAGTTGGAGAGAATTGTCCCTTAGTTAAACCATAAATCTCATTATTAAAAAGAATAATATTTAAATTAATATTTCTTCTTAACAAATGAATAAAATGATTTCCACCAATTGCCATTGCATCACCATCACCTGTTATCACCCAAACACTTAAGTCTGGATTTGCTAATTTTACTCCAGAAGCTATTGCAGGAGCTCTACCATGAATTCCATGCATACCATAAGTATCCATATAATACGGAAATCTAGACGAACATCCAATCCCCGAAATAAATACAACATCTTCCTTTTTAACGCCCATTTCTGGAAGCGCTTTTTGCATAGATCTTAAAATTACATAATCATCACATCCTGGACACCATCTTACTTCTTGATCACTTGTAAAATCTTTAAACGTATATTTTTCAACTGTTGCTTCCATATTATTTCAATAACTGTTTAAATTTTTCAATTAGTTCACTATTTCCAAATGGTAATCCTTGTATTTTATTAAACTGTAAGAAATCAAAATCATTAAAATTGATTTTTAACACTTTTGCAAACTGTCCATTGTTCAATTCGCAAACGACAATTTTCTTGTAGTTAGATAATATATCTTTTGTGTTCTTCGGAAGCGGATTTATATAATTAAAATGCACAAAACCAACATTAGTATATCCGTCATTGTACATTTCTTTTACTGCTGAATGCAATGAACCATAAGTTCCTCCCCATCCAACAACTAATAAATCACCTTCATCAGCAAATTCATTTGTAACATCTGGGATATAATTTTGAACTCTCTTAATTTTTTCATCCCTAATTTTTGTCATGTACTCATGATTTTCAGGTACATATGAAACATTTCCTGAAACTCTATCTTTCTCTAATCCTCCTACTCTATGTTCCAATCCTTTTGTTCCAGGTATTGCCCAGTTTCTTGCTAAAGAATCTTCATTACGCTCGTAAGGATGCCAATCCTCATTATATTCTTGAATAATATTATTCGTAATATCTGGCATTTCATCCACTGTTTTAATTTTCCAAGGAGCAGATCCATTAGCTATATATCCATCCGTTAATAAAATTACTGGAGACATATGCTCAATTGCTAATTTGGAAGCTTCAAAAGCATAATCAAAACAGTTTGCAGGTGTACTTGCTGCAATTACAATCACTGGACTTTCACCATTTCGTCCATACATTGCTTGTAATAAATCTGATTGCTCCGTTTTTGTTGGCAAACCAGTTGAAGGCCCACCTCGTTGAACATTTACAATAACCAAAGGTAATTCGATCATCATTGCCAACCCTAAAGCTTCCCCTTTTAAAGCAAGTCCAGGACCCGAAGTAGTCGTTATAGCTAAATCACCTGCAAAAGAAGCTCCAATTGCTGAAGAGATTCCGGCTATTTCATCTTCTGCCTGAAAAGCTTTAACCCCAAAATGTTTATGTTTTACTAATTCGTGTAAAATATCTGTAGCGGGTGTAATTGGATAAGAGCCTAAAAATAATTCAAATCCAGATTTTTCAGCAGCTGCAAGAAAACCCCATGCAGTTGCAGTATTTCCCATAATAATTCTATAAGTTCCTGGTGTCATTTTTGCAGGAGCAATAGAATAAGCATTAGGAATCAACTCTAATGTTTCAGCAAAAAAGTAACCCGCATGTAACACCTTAGTATTTGCTTCAACTATATGTTGTTTAGTTTTAAATTTCTTATTGAAAAAATCAACTGTATGTTGAATAGAGCGGTCATACATCCAATATACCATTCCCAAAGCAAACATATTTTTACTACGCGTAATGCTCTTATTATCTAAGCCTTCAACATCTTTCAGGGCTTCTTTTGTTAATGAAGTCATTGAAACTTCTATAACACGATAATTCTCTAAACTATGATCCTCTAGAGGATTTGTTTCGTACTTCGCTTTTTCAAGGTTTTTTCTGGTAAATGAATCGGTATCTACTATAATGGTATGTCCAGGTTTTACAGCAAATAAATTTGTTTTTAGACCTGCAGGATTCATTGCTACTAACAAATCGACATCATCACCAGGAGTGCTTATTTCTACACTTCCAATATGTACTTGGAATCCAGAAACTCCATATAAACTTCCTTGTGGAGCTCTTATTTCTGAAGGATAATTAGGGAAAGTAGCTACATCATTTCCAAACATAGCCGAAGTATCAGAAAACTGAGTACCAGTTAACTGCATACCATCACCTGAATCACCTACAAATCTTATTACAACGGCGTCTAAAACTTTTGGTTTTTGACCGTTTTTTTCTGCAATTATATTCTCTGTAGCCATAAAAGATTTTTTAGTATATCAAAAGTAGATTAAAATTATTGATAATTTAACTTTCAAATATAATTTCACATTTTAATTATAAATATGACTAATATCATTTATAATATTCACAAACCATTATAATTTTACATGCAGTATTCACACATAAACTTATTATTATGGCTATTATTATCACTGATGAATGTATAAATTGTGATGCATGTGTTGCAGAATGCCCTAACAATGCAATTTACGAACCAGATGAAGAATGGACTTTTGCACAAGAAACTTCCTTAGAAGGTATGGTTACAACGCCTTCTGGAAACGAAGTTGATGCAGATGCAGAAAACGATCCTGTCTCTGAAGAATTTTATTTTATAGTTCCTGATAAATGTACAGAATGTAAAGGGTTTCATGATGAACCTCAATGTGCTTCTGTATGTCCAGTTGACTGTTGTATTATTGATGAAGATCATGTAGAATCTGAAGAAGAACTATTAAGCAAAAAAGCTTGGTTACATGGTGAATAAGCTATTTGTAAAAAATAGAATAATTATAAAAAAATCCTATTACCACCAGTAATTTGTAAATACAAATTATAGCATATTTGAATGTATATATTTACAAATTCACTCTTGTTGATATAATATATGCATGATGAAAAAAGTTAATCCAAAATTGATTTGCGACGCCAATGAGGCAGTTGCAAGAATTGCACATAAAACAAATGAAGTTTGTGCTATATATCCTATCACTCCAGCTTCTCCTATGGGAGAACATGTAGATGTTTATAGCTCAAATGGTGAAGAAAACATTTGGAAAAATATTCCTAGAATTGTTGAAATGCAAAGTGAAGGAGGTGCTGCTGGCGCTGTACATGGATCTTTACAAGCTGGTGCATTAACTACTACTTTTACAGCATCACAGGGATTATTACTTATGATTCCTAATATGTATAAAATTGCTGGTGAATTATTGCCTACTGTAATTCATGTAGCAGCTCGAACAGTTGCTACTCATGCCCTTTCCATTTTTGGTGATCATTCAGATGTTATGGCAACTCGTCAAACAGGGTTTTCTATGTTATTTGGTGGATCTGTTCAAGAGGCCATGGATTTTGCTTTAATCTCTCAAGTTGCTACTCTTAGAACAAGAGTTCCATTTTTAAATATTTTTGACGGATTTAGAACATCGCATGAGATTTCTAAAATTGATGAAATTTCAGATGAAACTATCAAAGCAATGATGCCTGAAGATGAAATTATGGCTCATAAAAATAGGTCATTAGATCCAGATCAGCCAGTAATTCGAGGAACTTCTCAAAACCCAGATGTTTTCTTCCAGTCAAGAGAAGCTGCTAATTTATATTATGACAAAGTTCCTGAAGCTGTTCAATCTGTTATGGATGAATTCTACGAACATACAGGTCGTAGATATAGTTTGTTTCATTATATAGGACATCCTAAAGCGAAGAAAGTAATCATCATCATGGGATCTGGTGAAGGTGCTGTTAGAGAAACAGTAAATGAAATGGTCTCAAACGGAACTAAAGTTGGAGCTTTATTTGTTCGTCTTTACAGACCATTCTCTGTAAAACATTTTATAAAAGAATTACCAAAATCTGTAGAAAAAATCGCTGTACTAGATAGAACTAAAGAACCTGGTAGTACTGGTGAACCTTTATATCAAGATGTTTTAACTGCTTTTGTTGAAAGCAAAAAAAAGATGCCAAAAATTGTAGGAGGACGCTACGGATTATCATCCAAAGAATTTACACCTTCAATGGTAAAAGGAATTTTCAACGAATTAAAAAAAGAAAATCCTAAAAATCATTTTACAGTAGGTATAAACGACGATGTTTCTTTTACAAGTTTGGCTATTGATCATAACTTTAAAATTAAACCTACGACGTTTAATTGCATGTTTTATGGTCTTGGATCTGATGGTACCGTTGGTGCAAATAAAAACTCGATTAAAATAATTGGTGAAACTACCGATAATTATGTGCAAGGTTATTTTGTTTACGATTCTAAAAAAGCGGGTGCTCAAACTATTTCACATTTACGTTTTGGTCCAGATCATATTTATTCTTCTTATTTAATTGATAAAGCTGACTTTGTTGCCAGTCATCAATTTAATTTTATTGAAAAATACAATATGGTTTCAGATTTAAAAAAAGGAGGAACTTTTCTATTAAATTCTCCTTATACTAAAGATGAAATTTGGGATCAATTACCAAAAACTATTCAGAATGAAATTATTTCAAAAGAAATAAACTTTTATATCATTGATGCTTCAAAAGTTGCTCGTGAATCTAATTTAGGTAAACGTACAAACACAGTTTTACAGACCTGTTTCTTTGCAATATCAGGGATATTACCTAAAGAAGAAGCCATTCAAAAAATTAAAGATGCTATTGTAAAATCTTATTCTCATAAAGGAGATAAAATTGTACAAATGAATTTTAATGCAGTAGATAATTCGCTTGCTAACTTACAGAAAGTAGATTATCCTTCTGAAAGTACAAGTGAAAAACAATTACAATCTGCCATGACGAATGCTCCAAACGGATTTGTAAAAGAAGTACTTGAAAAAATACTTGGAGGATTTGGAGATGAATTACCCGTTAGTGCTTTTCCTGTAGATGGTACATTCCCTACTGGAACCACTCAATATGAAAAAAGTGGAATTGCTGATATAATTCCGATTTGGGATGACGAAAATTTATGTACACAATGTAATAAGTGTGTAGCTATTTGTCCTCATGCAGCAATAAGAGCGAAAGTGGTTCCTAATGATGAATTGAATGAACTACCAAGCAATTTGAAGACTGTTCCGGCTAAAGGAAGACCTTTTGATAAAAATACAGAATCTTATATTTTACAAGTTTCTCCTGAAGATTGTACAGGTTGTGATTTATGTGTGGCAGTTTGTCCTGCTGAAAGTAAAGAAATCGAAAATTTCAAAGCAATAAACATGAGACAGAAAATAGATCATGACGTTGTTGAAAATATAAATTGGGATTATTTTGTAAACCTTCCTGATTATGATCGAACTGAATTACAAATTACCAATGTAAAAGGATCTCAATTTTTAGAGCCATTATTTGAGTTTTCTGGTGCTTGTTCTGGTTGTGGTGAAACGCCTTATATTAAACTACTAACTCAATTATATGGAGATAGTATTTTAATTGCCAATGCGACAGGTTGCTCTTCTATTTATGGAGGAAACTTACCAACTACTCCTTATAAAACAAATGCAGCAGGAAGAGGTCCAGCTTGGGCTAACTCACTTTTTGAAGACAATGCAGAATTTGGATTAGGAATGAAATTAGCTTTAACTAAGAAGCAAGAAATTGCTGTTAATCTATTAAAATCTTTAGAGTTTTTAGTTGGAAGTGAAATAGTTGATTCTATATTAAGAAACCCAGAAATAACAGAAACTCAAAAGGCTAAAAAGCTTGAGGATATAGATAAACTTAAAAAGACATTAAAAACAATCGATAATGATGAAGATGCTGTTAAACTAAATCAATTAACTGGCTATCTGCGTAAAAAAGCTGTCTGGATTTTAGGTGGTGATGGTTGGGCTTATGATATCGGTTATGGAGGTGTAGATCATGTATTAGCTTCTGGAGAAGATATTAATATTATGGTGTTAGATACTGAAGTATATTCAAATACTGGAGGTCAAACTTCTAAAGCAACTCCATTAGGAGCTAGTGCAAAATTTTCAGTTTCTGGAAAAAGATCAAGTAAAAAAAGTTTAGCACTTCAAGCTGTCTCTTATGAAAATGTATATGTTGCACAAATCGCAATGGGAGCTAAAGATTTACAATCTTTAAAAGCTATTGAAGAAGCTGCAGCTTATCCAGGACCTTCAATAATTATAGCGTATTCACATTGTGGAGAACATGGTTACGATTTAAAAGATGGTGCATCTCAACAAGTAAAAGCTGTTGAAACTGGTTATTGGCCGCTATTTAGATTTGATCCTTCAAAACCAAAAGGAAAACGTTTTAAATTAGATTCTAAAGAACCTAATAAACCTCTAAGCGAATTTATGTACAATGAAACTCGATTTACGAGAGTTGTGAAAGAAAACGCTGAATTAGGAGCAGAATTATTAAAACAAGCTCAGGAAGAAGTTGAAACTAAATGGGAGCGATTAGAACTTTTTAGAAACATGTAAACCTTATTAACTATGAAAATCACAGCAAATACATATTATAATCAAGCAAGTCAAAAATTAAAAGAAGCAAATGAAGAATACAATAGACCAGAAGAAGATATAGTATCATATGGTGTTTGTGAAAATTCGAGATTTGCAGTTGAAAACTATCTAAAAGGGTATTTGGTGGAACATAATATTGACCCCAAATCGTTTGATACAGTCAATAGTTTGTATGCTCAATGTAAACTTCTTAATTCTAGATTTGAAGAAATAGATTTAACTGAATTTGGCTGTGATTCTAATACTTTTGATACAGATCATTGCAATGAAAAGGAAATAGAGAAAGTTAATAATTGTTATGAAGCAGCAGATAAATTAGATACTTTTCTAAGACAAGAAAAAATTATCTAATAATTTATTCAGGGTACTCAATTCGCAAGTGATAAATATTATTCAACTTCTTTTTGAGTACCTTTTTTATACGCTGAATTTCTTTAAAGGTAATATTTGCATTTAAAAACTGACCTTGTTCCATTTGTCCATCGATAATCTTTTCTACAAATGAATCTATTTTAGAAGAAGTAGGTTCTTTTAAACTTTTACTTGCTGCCTCAACACTATCAGCCATCATTAATATAGCGGTCTCTTTTGAAAATGGCTTTGGGCCAGGATATCTAAAATCTTCTTCATTTGCAACTCCATTATTATCTAACTCTTTCTTGTAAAAATAATACACCAAACTAGTTCCATGATGGGTTCTTATAAAATCAATTAATCGATCTGGTAATTTATTCTTTCTAGCAATTTCAATTCCGTTTAACACATGATCAATAATGATTCGTGCGCTTTCCTTTGGTTCTAATTCATCATGAGAATTGATAGAACTCATCTGATTTTCAGTGAAATACGTTGGATTTTGCATTTTGCCAATATCGTGATATAAAGCTCCTACCCTAACTAACATAGCATTTGCGCCAATTTCATTTGCAGCAGCTTCCGATAGATTCGCCACATTTAATGAATGGTGAAATGTTCCAGGGGCAACATTAGAAAGTTCTTTTAAGAGTTTCGAATTGGTATCACTAAGCTCTAATAAAGAAACATCTGAAACTAAGCCAAACAATTTTTCATAAGCATATACCAATGGAAAAGCAAATAGAGTTACTAAACCACACAATATAAAATAAGCAAAGTTTTTCCATTCTATTAATTCAATATTACCTTCATGGATAATAAAAAATGCAAAATATCCAATGATATAAACTAAGGTTATTTGTCCTACGGAAATAAATAAATTAGCTCTTTTATATAATTCAGAAATAGTCAAAATAGTTACAATCCCTGCAATGATTTGAAGAAAAAGAAACTCAAAACTATTGGGTACGGTAAAACCTAAAAGTAATATAGTTAACACATGAACAAAAAGCCCTAAACGTGCATCAAAGAAGGTTTTTAAGACTAATGGCAAAATACATAAAGGGACGATGTACACAAAATTTGCGTCAAATTTTACAACAATTGTTGTTATAAAAATCATTAAAATAATGTTGAAAAATATAAAAGTAACTTTTGTATTATTCTCGTATATCTCTGCCCTGTATTTTTTCAGAAATAAAAACAACATTAAAAACACCAGAGATATTAATACTGAATACCCTAATATCAACCAATAATAATTCGACTCACTCCAAACTTGCGATTCATATTCTCCTTTAAGTGAGTTTAATATTTGAAACTTATCTCCTTCAACTACTTCTCCTTTAGCTATAATCCTCCCTCCCTTTTCTATTAAACCACGATTAGGATTAATCGCTTTTATCTTCGCTTCAACCTCATTATCAGTAGATTCAGAATCCAAAGAAATATTAGGAACAATAATTTTAGAAAATATTTCATTATAAAAAGATTCCATATTTTGCATGGACTCCTTATTTATTTCAGAAATAATTTTATTCTCTACATCTTTAAACTCAAGTAAACTTTGGTAGGTTACTTCTTCTATTTCATTCCCTTTTTTAAGGTAAACAAGCTTATCTTTTGAAAAGCTATGGATTTCTTCCTTTAGTCCGTTTTTATATATTGAATTAAGAATCGTATTACCTACATTTTTAACTGAAAGCTTTGAAAATGAATAAAGACTATCTGTATAAGCCGTTTCCATTACATCTGAAAATCTCGACTTAACTTTATCTACAATTTCTGTGTCGTATTCAAAAAAAGGAATTGCTTTTTCCTTTATCGCTTCTGTTTCCTTCTCTAATGTTTCCTTATCCTTTTTAATCGTGAAACTAAAAGGTGCATACAGATTTTCATATTGCCAAGGTTTTCCTTTTTGAAAATTATATTTAAACTGACCTCCTTTTGGCAATAAATAAATAGTTAATAACGTGGCAAGTACAAATAACAAAACCTTATAAATAAGTGATTGATTTTTACCGAAAAAAGAAAAGTATGTCTTCATAAATGTTTTTACGAAAAGTAAAGGTAAACATACCGATTGATTTATCCCAAGACCTTTCAAATTTGTTAATAATACATGCCGGTATTAAGATTGATAGTTAAGTAATAATTGCGTAAATTCGCAATCGATTTTATAATGTATTTAAAAGGCATTATTTATTTAATAATTATAATTAAATCTAATGAGTAAAGAAGTTGTCATAGTATCTGCTGTAAGAACACCAATAGGAAGTTTTATGGGAAGTTTGTCATCATTAACTGCTACCCAATTAGGGTCTGCTGCTATAAAAGGAGCCCTAGAGAAAATTAATTTAGATCCAAATCTTGTTGAAGAGGTTTATATGGGTAATGTGGTTCAAGCAGGTGTTGGACAAGCTCCTGCAAGACAGGCAGCTATTCATGCTGGATTGTCAAATACTGTACCTTGTACAACTGTAAATAAAGTTTGTGCTTCAGGTATGAAAGCTGTTATGAATGCAGCACAATCTATTGCACTTGGAGATGCAGATATTATAGTTGCTGGAGGAATGGAAAGCATGAGTAATATACCTCATTATGTACATATGCGTAACGGACATAAATTTGGACCAAAATCGATGGAAGATGGGATGCAAAAAGATGGTTTAGTTGATGCTTACGATAAAAACGCAATGGGAGTTTGTGCAGATTTATGTGCAACTGAACATAATTTCTCTAGAGAAGAACAAGATAATTATGCGATTCAATCGTATGAAAGATCTGCAAAAGCATGGTCTGAAGGAAAATTTTCTGATGAAGTAATTCCTGTTGAAATTCCACAAAGACGCGGAGAGCCTGTAATATTTTCTGAAGATGAAGAATACAAAAACGTTAAAATGGAGAAAATTCCAAACTTACGTGCTGTATTTACAAAAGAAGGAACGGTTACTGCCGCTAATGCATCAACTATTAATGATGGTGCTGGTGCGATGATATTAATGAGTGCTGAAAAAGCAAAAGAATTAAACTTAACTCCATTAGCTACAATTAAAGGATATGCGGATGCTGCTCATGAACCAGAATGGTTTACAACTGCGCCTGCAAAAGCATTACCAAAAGCACTTGCTAAAGCAAACGTGTCTATTGATGATGTTGATTATTTCGAATTTAACGAAGCATTTGCAGTTGTTGGATTAGCTAATATGAAATTATTAGGTTTAAATGATTCTAACGTAAATGTTAATGGTGGAGCTGTTTCTTTAGGTCACCCATTAGGATGTAGTGGTGTTAGAATATTAATTACACTAATTAATGTACTAAAACAAAATGACGGAAAAATTGGTGCTGCAGCTATTTGTAATGGAGGTGGTGGTGCATCTGCATTAGTACTTGAAAGAGCTTAATATTCAATTATAAAAATCAATTCGATTTAGATGAAATACGGTATTTGTAATTTAAGTATTGTTCCATTGAGAGCAGAAGCTGCAGATACTAGCGAGTTAGTTTCCCAAGTGTTATACGGTGAAATTTTTAAAGTTCTAGAAGAACGAAAAAAATGGAGTCGTATTCGATTAACTGCCGATAAATATGAAGGTTGGGTAGACAGTAAACAGTTTGTATTTCTTTCAGAAGAAGAATATAACGAGCTTCTTAATATTCCTCATAAACTATCTTCTGAATTGGTAGATTTTGTAACCGATTCTAACAATGGTTTAATTTCGATATGCTATGGAAGTAATGTTCAAAATGTTGCTATTTTGAATCATTCGTTTGAAGGCGACTTTATTTCTGATAAACTTCCAAAATCACAATTGATTGAAACAGCATTACATTATTTAAACAGTCCTTATTTATGGGGCGGTAAAACTCCTTTTGGGATTGACTGTAGTGGTTTTACACAAATGGTCTACAAATTAAATGGCCATCAATTATTAAGAGATGCTAGTTTGCAAGCAACTCAAGGCGAATCATTAAGTTTTATTGAAGAAAGTGAACCAGGAGATTTAGCATTTTTCGATAATGCGGAAGGCAACATTACTCATGTAGGTATTATTATGGAAGATCACTATATTATTCATGCTCATGGTAAAGTTAGGATAGATCGTCTAGATCATTCAGGAATATTTAATGAGAGTTTAGGTAGACATACTCACAAGCTTCGAGTTATTAAACGAATTATATAAAAAAAGGTTCCAAAATTGGAACCTTTTTTTATAATCTATAATGATCAGCGTCTATTGACCACCATTACTTTCAATTCGAGTTTTCATCACTTTAGCTTTATCATCCATACCTAATAATTCATAGATATTTTTTAAAGTTCTAGCTAGCTCAACATCTTCTTTACGTAAATCTGAAGCTTTTTCTAAGAAAGGTATTGCTTCTCTATAAAGCTCATTTTTCTTTTCTTTTAATGCATCATAACGGTCATAATCAGCACTTGAAGTACCTAAACCATTCATTTCTTCAATAATTGCTGTTTCACCTTCAAGAATTATTTGTGCTTTATTTATTAAAGCTGCATCATAATTTGGGTTAATTTCAATTGCTTTAGAGTAGTATTTTAAAGCTTCTTCTTTATTCCCGTTTTTTGAATTAGTAACTCCAAGATTAAAGTAAAGATTTTCATCATTAGGTCTTAACTCAATAAGTTTCTTTGTCATTTTATTAAAGTTATCAAAATCTCCTAACTTATAATACATACTTGATGCAATGTTAAGTAAGTCAAAATCATTTGGGCTTTCAGCAATTAATTTATTGAGTAAGGTAATTGCTTTATCGTTTTCACCTAAGTCGATATAAACAGCTGTTAAGTTTCTAAAAATATCTCCTTGTAAAGATTTAGAATTTCTAACTTCAGGTTTAATGTATTCACCAGCTTTTACTGCTAAGTTTCTATCTTCTTTAGTTTTAAAAGATGTAACCTCACCAGAATTTTTATTAGTAGCTACAAATTCTTTAGCCATTCCAGTGTAACCAATATCAATTAACTCTTTATAATAAGTAAGTGATTGATTATTATCCTTAGCTAAACTAGAGCAAATAGAAGCATTGTATAAGTAGATAGTATCGCTTTTATCGTATTCATATACTGCATAATAGCTTTTAGCTGCATCTTTATAATTTTTAGCTGAATAACTACTTTTTGCATTTTCTTCAGATGAAACTCTTAAATTGTTAATTCCATCATTTGCTGCTGATGCACTTTTACCATTTGGATTAACTTTTAATGCTTCTTGATAAGCTTCACCAGCTTCTTTTAATTTATCACTGCTTTTTCCAGCATTTGCTAGTTTTAAATTACCAAGTGCAACATAATATTGAGCTTTTAATTCATTATCAATTCCACTTAATTGTCCTTCCACTTGTTTTAATAATGAAGTGGCTTCAGTAAAATTACCAGACTTTATTGCCTTTTCTGCTTTTTTAATTTCTTTTTTCTGTCCAAAAGAAATTGCAGTAATTAATAATAAGCCTGCAATTAATATTTGTTTTCTCATTGTTTAAAATTTATTCGTTGTTATTGGTTTCTGTGTTATTTGTATTAACGTCTGTTTTAGAATTATCAATAGTTGTGCCATCTTCATTTTCTTCTCCTTCAACTTCATCTTCATCATGCATGACTTTGGCAACTGCAGCTATCGCATCATCTTCACGTACTTTTATAAGTCGAACTCCTTGAGTTGCTCTACCCATTACTCGTAAATCTTCTACTGCCATTCTTATTGCAATCCCTGATTTATTAATTATCATTAAATCATCTGCATCACTAACATTTTTAATAGCTACTAAACTTCCTGTTTTATCAGTTACACTAATGGTTTTCACACCTTTTCCTCCACGGTTTGTAATTCTATAATCATCAAGACTTGATCTTTTTCCGTAACCATTTTCAGACACTACAAGAATATCTGATTCTGAATCATTTATAGCAACCATTCCAACTACTTCATCTTTTTCGTCACGTAAACGAATTCCTCTCACACCTGAAGCATTTCTACCCATTGAACGCGTTTTCTCTTCTTCAAAACGAATCGCTTTACCAGATTTAACAGCCAACATAACTTGACTATCACCAGTTGTTAATTTAGCTTCTAATAATTCGTCATCATCTTTAATGGTAATTGCATTTATTCCATTAGTTCTAGGTCTAGAATATTGCTCTAAAGGAGTCTTTTTAACCTGACCCTTTTTAGTTGCCATGATCACATAGTGGTTATTAATATATTCTTCGTCTTTTAAATCTTGTGTACAGATAAAAGCTTTCACTTTATCATCAGCTTCAATATTTATAAGATTTTGAATTGCTCTACCTTTAGAAGTTTTACTTCCTTCAGGTATTTCAAATACTCGCATCCAGAAACATTTTCCTTTTTGAGTAAAGAACAACATATATTGATGGTTCGTTCCCACAAATAAGTGTTCTAAGAAATCTTCGTTTCTTGTAGCAGAAGCTTTTTGACCAACTCCTCCTCTATTCTGTTTTTTATATTCTGTTAAAGAAGTTCTTTTAATATAACCTGCATGAGAAATTGTTAAAACAACTTGCTCATCTGGGATTAAATCTGTGATACTTACATCACCACCAGCATACTCAATAATTGATCTTCTTTCATCTCCATATTTATTTTGAATTTCAAGAAGTTCTTCTTTAATGATTTCCATTCTCATTTCTTTGCTTGCTAGAATATCTCTATATCCTTGAATGGTTTTCATTAATTCTTCATACTCAGTACGTAACTTGTCTTGCTCTAGGCCTGTAAGTTGACGTAATCGCATTTCAACGATTGCTTTTGCTTGAATTTCAGAAAGTTCAAATGCTTCAATTAATTTTCCTTTTGCTTCATCTGCATTTGAAGAAGCTCTAATTAATCGTATTACTTCATCTATATTATCAGAAGCAATGATTAACCCTTCGAGAATATGAGCTCTTTCTTCCGCTTTGCGAAGTAAATATTCAGTACGTCGTACTACTACTTCATGACGATGTTCAACAAAATAATGGATTAATTCTTTTAGGTTTAATAAACGAGGTCTTCCTTTTACTAAACAAATATTGTTTACACTGAAACTTGATTGCAATGCTGTATATTTATACAACATATTCAATACAATGTTTGGAATCGCATCTCTTTTTAAGATATAAACTACACGCATTCCTTTTCTATCGGATTCATCACGTATGTTTGAAATACCTTCTATTTTCTTATCATTTACTAAATCGGCAGTTTTTTTAATCATGTCTGCCTTATTCACTTGGTAAGGAATTTCAGAAACAATGATACATTCTCTACCATTTACTTCTTCAAAATGTGCTTTTGCACGCATTACAATTCTTCCTCTACCAGTATGAAATGCATCTTTAACACCATCATATCCATAAATAACACCTCCTGTTGGAAAATCAGGTGCTTTTACATGCTGCATTAAACCGTCAATATCAATATCATTATCGTCGATATAAGCAATTGTTCCATCAATAACTTCAGTTAAATTATGTGGTGGCATATTTGTAGCCATACCAACAGCAATACCTGACGCTCCATTAATTAATAGACCAGGTACTCTAGTAGGTAAAACAGTTGGTTCTTTTAATGTATCATCAAAATTTAATTGATGATCTACAGTTTCTTTATCGATATCTGCCAACATGTCTTCAGAAATCTTCTGCATTCTGGCCTCAGTATAACGCATTGCTGCAGGACTGTCACCATCAATTGACCCAAAGTTACCTTGCCCATCAACTAACATATAACGTAAACTCCAGTGTTGAGCCATACGAACCATTGCATCATACACAGAGGTATCTCCATGTGGGTGATACTTACCTAAAACTTCCCCAACAATTCTTGCTGATTTTTTATGTGCACCTGTACCTTTTAAACCTAACTCATGCATGCCAAATAAAACACGTCTGTGAACTGGTTTCATACCATCCCTAACGTCTGGTAATGCACGAGATACAATAACCGACATTGAATAATCAATGTACGCCGATTTCATTTCCTCCTCAATGTTAATAGGAATTAATTTTTCGCCTTCAGCCATATATTTTTTCTTTAATTTTGATTAAATTTCTAAAAAAGCAAGATACATTTTTTGAATGTTTTTAGAAGCCTTTCCTATTCATATATTCACTTTTTTATTAACAAAAATTACCTATAAAAACGTTAATAACTATCAGGGATTATATTTTGATAATAGTAAGTAATTTTGTCATTTTACTACTATAATAAATCAAATAGGAATGATTTTTGCCATTATTGAATTATTATACTATTTTTAGACAAAAAGGAAAATTAAAATATGGACGATAACTTTTCACCTAGAGTAAAAGATGTAATAGCATATAGTAAAGAAGAAGCACTTCGTTTAGGCCATGACTTTATTGGCACAGAACATTTAATGCTTGGATTACTACGTGATGGAAATGGTAAAGCTGTTTCCATACTAAATGCATTAGATATAGACCTTAATCATTTAAGAAGAAAGGTTGAAATAATTAGTCCTGCAAATCCAAGTGTTGATGCAACTCCAAATGAAAAAAAGAATTTGCATTTAACAAGGCAAGCAGAACGCGCTTTAAAAACAACATTTTTAGAAGCTAAACTATTTCAAAGTTCTTCAATTAATACTGCACATTTATTATTGTGCATTCTAAGAAACGAAAATGATCCAACAACAAAGCTTTTAAATAAGATAAATGTAGATTATGATGGCGTTAAAGACCAATTTAAGATTATGATTTCAAACGACGAAGATTATATAGATAGCCCTACCTCTGAATCATTTCCAAATGAAGACGATGCTAGTACAGGAGAAGGTGAGAAAGAAAATATGTTCACCAGTGGTAATAAAAAAACCAACAAAAAGTCAAAGACACCTGTTTTAGACAACTTTGGTAGAGACTTAACAGCCTTTGCTGAAGAAGGTAAATTAGACCCTGTAGTAGGCCGAGAAGCTGAAATTCAGCGTGTTTCACAAATATTAAGTAGAAGAAAAAAGAACAATCCTCTATTAATTGGAGAACCTGGTGTTGGTAAATCTGCAATTGCTGAAGGACTAGCATTACGAATTATACAGCGTAAAGTTTCTCGTATTTTATATGACAAGAGAGTTGTTACCTTGGATCTTGCTAGCTTAGTTGCTGGAACAAAATACAGAGGTCAGTTTGAAGAACGTATGAAAGCGGTAATGAATGAACTAGAAAAAAATGATGATATCATTTTATTCATCGATGAAATTCATACCATTGTTGGAGCTGGTGGCGCAACGGGATCATTAGATGCTTCCAACATGTTTAAACCTGCTTTAGCGCGAGGTGAAATACAATGTATTGGTGCTACAACTCTTGATGAGTACAGACAATATATAGAGAAAGATGGGGCTTTAGAAAGACGTTTTCAAAAAGTGATCATTGAACCTACAAGTGTTGGCGAAACTATTGAAATACTTCAAAACATTAAAGATAAATACGAGTCGCATCACAATGTACAATATACAGATGATGCATTAGAAGCTTGTGTTAAGCTTACGAATCGTTACATGACAGAACGATTCCTACCAGATAAAGCTATTGATGCTTTGGATGAAGCTGGATCTCGTGTTCATATTACTAATATTAATGTTCCTGAAAAAATCCTTGAAATTGAAGGGAAATTAGAAGAAGTTAGAGAATTAAAAAATTCTGTAGTAAAAAAACAGAAATATGAAGAAGCTGCTAAACTTCGCGATGATGAAAAAAATCTTGAAAAAGAATTAAGCATCGAACAAGAAGTTTGGGAAAAAGATTCTAAACTTCATAGAGAAGTTGTTTCTGAAGAAGATGTAGCAGAGGTAGTTTCTATGATGACTGGAATTCCTGTTAATAGAATTGCTCAAACTGAAAGTAACAAATTGGCAGCACTACCAGATCGTATCAAAGGAAAAGTAATTGGACAAGATGAGGCTGTTGCTAAAGTAGTTAAAGCGATTCAACGTAATCGTGCTGGTTTAAAAGATCCAGACAAACCAATTGGCTCATTTATATTTTTAGGTCAAACAGGTGTTGGTAAAACACAATTAGCGAAAGTATTAGCTCAAGAGTTATTTGATTCAGAAAATACATTAATAAGAATCGACATGAGTGAGTACATGGAGAAATTTGCTATTTCTAGATTAGTTGGAGCACCTCCTGGATATGTAGGCTACGAAGAAGGTGGACAGCTTACCGAAAAAATTAGAAGAAAACCTTACGCTGTTGTATTGCTTGATGAAATTGAAAAAGCACATCCAGATGTATTTAATATGTTATTGCAAGTGCTTGATGATGGTTATCTTACAGATAGTTTAGGTCGTAAAATTGATTTTAGAAATACGATCATTATTATGACTTCTAATATTGGAGCAAGACAATTAAAAGATTTCGGACAAGGTGTTGGTTTTGGTACTTCTGCTAAAAAAGACCAAGCAACTTCAAATGCAAAAAGTATAATTGAGAATGCATTGAAAAAAACATTTGCACCAGAATTTTTAAATAGAATTGATGATGTGATGGTATTTAACCCTCTTGAAAGAGAAGACATTCATAAAATTATTGATATTGAATTAGATAAATTATATCAAAGAATTAATGAACTTGGTTATAAATTATCATTATCAAAAAGTGCTAAAGATTATATAGCAGATAAAGGTTTTGATAAAGAATATGGCGCAAGACCTTTGAAAAGAGCAATTCAAAAATATATTGAAGATGCCTTAGCTGAAGAAATTATCAATTCAAATTTAAAAGAAGGAGATAGCATTTCTATGGATCTTGATAAGAAAACCAATGAATTAGTTATAAAAATTAAAAAACAAAAAAAGGCGACTGAGTCATAATAAGCTTTTTTAATTAAATAAAAAGTAGCGCCTTTATTGTTAAGCAATAGCGTGCTACTTTTTTTATGGAAAAAAAAGAACAAATTAAACTACGTCTTGAAGAAGAAATAAAAAACACATTTTTATTAGTCAATACATACCGTGAACTCACCAAACCAATCTCACCTGAAAATGCAATTGGAAGAGTTTCAAGAATGGATGCTATTAACAATAAGTCTGTAAATATATTAGCTTTAAGTAATGCTGAATTAAAATTAAATAACTTAAAAGTAGCCTTAAGCAAATTAAATGATGATGATTTTGGCATCTGTTTTAAATGCAAAAATCCTATCCCTCTTCGTAGAATTTTATTACGTCCACAGTCTATTACTTGTGTGAATTGTGCAAAATAATTTTTTAAAAAGTATTTTTTGTCGTAATTTAACTAAGTTAATACTTACAAATAGAATGCTACATACCTCACATTCATATCATTTTGGGATTCTCGAAATCCACGATAATTTTGTAATGGCTATCATGAAAGATGGTATTGTAGTAAAACCAGAATACAACAAGTACTTAAAAGATATAGCAAATAAATACTATAAAGATAAGCCTTTTGGTTATATAACAAATCGCACAAACTCATATTCAGTTGACCCTAGAATTTATTTTGAAACTTCAAAAATTAAAAATTTAGTTGCCTTTTCAGTGGTTTCAGATAAAAAAATAAATCTGACCAATGCTGAATTAGAAAAAATATTTTTAAAAAAACCTTTTAAGCATTTTACTGATTTAAAAGACGCTGTCAAGTGGGTTAATAATATTGTAAAAAAGACTAAAAAAAATAAAGCTTAATTAAAGATTACATCGTTTTCAATTCCCATGTTTTTAAGAAATGATATACTATTATGTATATCATTTGCCAATAATCTATCGTTTTCTACAAAAGGCACTACTTCTCTATAAGAACTTAAAAACTGCTCAATAAATTTAGAAGATTTATCATTTCTAAATATCATGGCTTGCGAAGCATTCATAAGTTCAATAGCTAAAATTCGCTCAATATTATCCACTATTCTTAAACATTTTGTTGCCGAATTTGCACCCATACTTACATGATCTTCTTGACCATTTGAAGAAACAATTGAATCTACAGAAGCTGGTGTTGCCAATTGTTTATTCTGACTTACAATACTAGCAGCTGTATATTGAGGAATCATAAATCCACTATTCAACCCTGGGTTTTTCACTAGAAAATTAGGCAATTCTCTTTGTCCAGAAATCAATTGATACGTTCTTCTTTCTGAAATACTACCTAATTCAGACATAGCAATTCCTAAATAATCTAATGCCAATGCTAATGGTTGACCATGAAAGTTTCCTCCAGAAATTATTTCATCAGAATCCACAAAAATATTTGGATTATCGGTTACTGAATTAATTTCCGTTTTTACAGTTTTATTTACAAAACCAATAGTGTCTTTTGTAGCTCCATGCACTTGTGGGATGCACCTAAAAGAATATGGATCTTGAACTTGTTTCCCTTCTAATTTACCTATCTCACTATCTTCAAGAAAATTTAAAATACGCTCAGCTGTTTTAACTTGTCCATTATGGGGTCGTACAAAATGTACTAATGGATTATATGGACTCATATTACAATTAAATGCATCAATCGAAATCGCACTAATCAAATCTGCAAAATAGGATAACTTATAACTTTTAAGTAAGCAATGAACTCCATAAGCACTCATAAACTGAGTCCCATTCAATAAAGCTAAACCTTCTTTTGCTTCCAACAGAATAGGATCCCATTGCTTTTTTTTTAATAGGTCTTCAGATTCAATAATTTTATCTTCAAAATAAACTTGCCCCATTCCTAAGAGAGGCAATGCCAAATGAGCCAGTGGAGCTAAATCTCCTGAAGCACCTAAACTACCTTGCGTATACACTACAGGTAAAATTTCATTATTATAAAAATCTACTAAGCGTTGTACTGTTTGTAATTGAACACCACTATAACCATAACTTAATGATTGAATTTTCAATAACAACATTAACTTAATAATCTCTTTTGGAACCATATCACCTGTTCCACAAGCATGAGACTTCACTAAGTTTTCTTGTAATTGTGATAAATTTTCTGATGATATCTCAACATCACATAAAGAACCAAAACCTGTATTTATTCCATAAATTGGAGTAGAATTATTTTCAATTTTCGAATTTAAATAAGCCTTTGATTTTTCAATATTAGAAATTACTTCTTTAGATAATTCAATTGATTTTTGATGTTCAATAATATCTTTTATAACAGATATACTTAGTGTTTCAGAATTTATATAATGCTTCATGTACAAGTTTATGGATAAAATTTTAAAGCAAAAATACCAATTTCTTGTTAAGGTTAAAGTTAATTTTCGACAAACAGTAATTAATATGTATTTTAGCAAAAAAATAAAGAAATATTCAGATGAAAAAACTACTATTAACAACTGTTATTCTTGCTTTTATAGCTTGTAATGAAGAAGAAAAAATAACCTATGTAATATTAAATGCTTCCGTTGAAAATAACATTGCAGATAATGCCATGGTTAGAGGAAATGGTTTTGAACTGAAAATTCCTATTTCTGAAACTGGTACATTTTCAGATACACTTCGTATTAGTAAAGATGGATATTATCAATTGTTTGTTGGAAGAGAAAGAACTGGAATTTATTTAGAGCAAGGTGCTACAATTTCTGCTAATGTGAATGCAAAAGAATTTGATGAAACTATTAAATATGAAGGTACTTTAGCTTCAGAGAATAATTACTTAGCTTCAAAATATCTTCATAACGAAACAAGTATTGATTATCCTAAAATGTTTTCTAATGATGAAGCTACTTTTGTTTCAGAATTAAAAAATTACAATACAGGATTAGGAAGTTTACTTTCTGAAAGTAATATAACAAATGAATCATTTAATGCTTTAGAAAAACAAGAGCTAACATATGAATACGCTAGTTTATTAGAAAACTACCAAGAATATCATCAATATTTCACAAAAACTCCTGGCTTTAAAGCTTCTGAAAGTTTATATGATGAGATAAAAGATCTAAAATTTAATGATACTATCGCATTTAGAAATTCTACAGGATACCAAGATTTAGTTAATACTCATTATTCTAGATTGGTTGGTGACGCTCTTTTAGAAAATGATAAACTAAATAGAACTGTTACTTATTTAAAAATCGTTAATGAAAATTTACCAGATGGTTTTGCTAAAAATAGTTTACTAACTCAGTTTCTAAGGTATGGTTTAGCTCCAGATGAACATTTAGAAGAAGCATTTTCAATTTATAAAAGTACAAATCCAAATCAAGGAGATTTAGAAGCAATAACTGGTCAGTATAACATTTTAAAAGAATTAACACCTGGTAAAGTTTCTCCAACCTTTGATTATGAAAATCATAAAGGTGGAAACACTAGTTTAAAAGACTTAGCTGGAAAATATGTTTATGTTGATGTTTGGGCTACTTGGTGTGGTCCTTGTATTCGTGAAATTCCTTCATTAAAAATAGTTGAAGCTGAATACCATGACAAGAATATAGTATTTGTTAGCTTATCTATTGATGCTGCTAAAGACCATGAAAAATGGAAATCTATGGTTACTAATAAAGAGTTAGGAGGCATTCAATTAATGGCAGATAAAGATTGGAAATCAAGCTTTGCTGTTGAATATAACATCTTAGGGATTCCAAGGTTTATATTAATAGATCCTTCAGGAAATATAGTTTCTGCTGATGCTCCTCGCCCATCAGATACTAAATTAAGAGAGTTATTAGATGGATTAATTTAAAGCCTTCTTTATATTATAAAAAAAAAGCTCCCAATTGGGAGTTTTTTTATGCTTCATTATTAGAATTGTTTTCTTCAGATTCTTCTTGAGCAGGAGGCTCATTCGATAACAAAGCTACATAAGCCTTAGAGATTCCATCTACAATATCTGAAGCTAACATTGCTTCAAAACCATTTTCAGCTACATAAATATCTCCTGAAACTCCATGTAAATATATTGCGACAAGCGTAGCAAATAAAGGTTCATATCCTTGCGAAACTAAACCTGAAATCATCCCTGTTAAAACATCTCCACTTCCAGCTGTAGCCAGACCAGGATTTCCTGAAGTATTGATAAATAAATCATCATCTTGTATCGTTATAGAAAATGCTCCTTTAATTAACATAATTACCTTATGCTTCTTTGAAAACTTTTTAGCCTTCTCTAGTTTATCAAAATCATTTTTCCAAGTTCCTATCAATCGTTTTAATTCACCTGGATGTGGAGTAAGTATTGAATTTTCTGGCAATAATTTTAACAATTCTTTGTCTAGAGTAATACAATTAATCGCATCTGCATCTATAATTAAAGGTGCTTTAGTTTTAGAAAACAATTCTTTTAATGCTTGAATTGTTTTAGGATTAGTTCCCATTCCAGTTCCTATTCCTATTGCATCTGGTTTAAATTCTGAAGAAATAGAAGTTATATACTCTTCTTCAACATCGGTAATAACCATAGCTTCTGGCAATGCTGTTTGAAATACAGAGTAGCCACATTTTGGCACATAAGCTGTAACCAATCCGGCGCCCATTCGTAACACTGCTTTTGAAGCTAATAAAGTTGCTCCTAATTTGCCATAACTTCCTCCAACCATTAATACATGTCCGAAATCATTTTTGTGTGTAAACTTACTTCTTGGTTTGTATAGTTGCTGTACTTCAAGCTTACCAATAGTTTGAGCTAAAGGCTTTGTTTTATATAGATACTCAGGGTCTAAACCGATATCCAACACTTCAAAGTAAGGTACAAAACGAGAAGTTTCTGGCAAGAAAAAAGATAATTTTGGAGCTTGGAATGAAAGTGTATTATTAGCTTTTAGTACTGCATCAAAATCTTCTGTAGCCTTATCTGAATACAATCCACTCGGAATATCAATCGCTAATTTAAATGCTTTGTTTTCATTTAAATATTTAATCAACAGCTTCACCCAACCTTCAGGAGGTCTATTTAAACCTATTCCGAAGAGACCATCAATAATAATATCATCTGGATGAATTTCAGGAAAATCCTCTTCCGAAGTCATTAATACTGGCCATTTCTTACTCGTGTGCTTTATTCGGTCGTAATTCGTTAAAAAATCTTTTGAACGCTTATCAGTAAAATTCGCGATGTAAACAAATACATTATATCCATGCTCAATTAATAACCTTCCTACAACCAATCCATCGCCTCCATTATTTCCTATCCCACAAAAAATATGAATTGGTACTTGTGCTCCTTGCATCTGACGGTGTAACCAATTAAAAATCTGAGTGCCTGCCCTTTCCATTAAATCATCTGGTAAAATCTCTTGATTTTTAACTGTTATGGCGTCAGCTTCATAAAATTGTTTTGTCGAAAATATTTTCATTTAGCGTATTTTATTATTAAAATTAAATGATTTTGCAAGTTACTGTGCTTGTTGAAAACAATCAAACATTTCTTTCGTTACATTTTTAAAGATTGTAATACATTTGCGTAAAACTATTATACAATGAACAATACTGCATTATCACATATACACGAAGCTTTAGGAGCAAAAATGGTGCCCTTTGCAGGCTATAATATGCCTGTTTCTTATGAAGGAGTTAATTTAGAACATGAAACAGTTAGAAATTCAGTGGGAGTTTTTGATGTTTCACACATGGGTGAATTTTTAATTACAGGTCCAAATGCTTTGGCTTTAATTCAGAAAGTTACCAGTAATGATGCTTCAAAATTAACCGAAGGAAAAGCACAATACAGTTGTTTTCCTAATGATGATGGTGGAATTGTAGACGATTTAATCGTGTATTGTTTAGATCAAGAAAAATGGTTGTTAGTTGTAAATGCTTCTAATATTGAAAAAGATTGGAATTGGATTAACAGTAAAAATACAATGAATGCTGAAATGAAAAATCTTTCAGAAGACTATTCATTATTAGCGATTCAAGGCCCTAATGCTATTGAAGCAATGCAATCGCTAACATCTTCTGATTTATCAGCTATCAGTTTTTATACGTTTGAGGTGAATGATTTTGCTGGAATCGAAAATGTAATTATTAGTGCAACTGGATATACTGGAAGCGGTGGATTTGAAATCTATTGTAAAAACAGTGAAGTAGAACAAGTTTGGACTCGTGTTTTTGAAGCTGGTAAAGACTTCGGAATAAAACCAATTGGATTAGCAGCTCGTGATACGCTACGTTTAGAAATGGGTTATTGTTTATATGGAAACGATATCAATGACACAACTTCTCCAATTGAAGCTGGATTAGGTTGGATTACTAAATTCACGAAAGATTTTACTAATTCTGAAAGCTTATTAAAACAAAAAAAACAAGGTACAGACCGAAGGCTTATAGCATTTGAACTTAATGATCGTGGGATTCCTCGTCAAGGATATGATATTGTTGATGGAAACGGAAACAAAATTGGTGAAGTAACTAGTGGAACAATGTCTCCTTCTTTAGGAAAAGGAATTGGAATGGGTTATGTACCAACGATCATGAAATCTGTTGGAACACAAATTCATATTCAAATTCGTAAGAATGCAGTTCCTGCTACCATCATAAAATTACCATTTTATAAAGGCTAGTGAATAGAATACTTATTTTAGGAGCAAGTGGATTTATTGGAAATACACTTTACAAGGAGCTCCTTCCCTATTTCGATGTATACGGTACATATAACACTGCAAATGAACATTTGCAACAGAACCAAGTTATGTACCATTTCGATGTTGCAAAAGATGATATTGATGAAATTTTAAATGATGTTCAACCCAATATTATTATATCAAGTTTACGAGGAGATTTTGACGCTCAATACAAAGTGCATGAACAACTTTCTGCTTATGTAATGACGAATGATAATTGTCGTGTAATATATCTTTCAACTGTAAATGTATTTGATGGAAAGTACAACTTGCCTTCTTATGAAAATGATTTGCTTTTAGCTGAAAGTGATTATGGGAAATTTAAAGTATCTGTGGAACGTATTTTTAATGAACTTCCTAAAGAAAAATACGCAATCATAAGATTGCCTCTAGTTTTAGGAGTAAATGCCCCTAGAATCATTCAGTTAAGACAAGCAACAAAACATCAAGCTGCTTTTGAGGTGTATCCAAATTTAATAATTTCGGTAACTACTGCTTATAAAATAGCACAGCAAGTTCATTATATAATCAACAAAAATTTATTTGGAATATTTCATTTAGCTAGTAATGATATGATACATCATGAAGAGCTTTTCATTGAAATTTCAAATCGACTTGAATTAGAGGATGTAATCTACAAACAAACGTTTACTTCAAACGAAGATCGTTACCTTGCTATTTTACCAAAAAACAATCAACTTCCGAAGGAATGTAGAATTACAGTTTCAGAAGTAATTAATGATATTACTTTAAAGGAAGAAATTAACACACTAAAAATTAAATAAATGAAACCATTTTCAGAAGTAGAAATAATTGAACTTTTAAAAGATTTTGAAGGTTGGTCGTACAATGAAAATGCGATTCATACTTCATTAGAATTTGATGATTTTAAAGATGCTTTTTCAGTGATGACCAGAATCGCTTTTGAAGCTGAAAAATTAAACCATCATCCAGATTGGACCAATATTTACAATACTTTACAAATAAGTTTGAGTACACATGATGCTGGAGGAGTGACTAATAAAGATTTTGAATTAGCAAAAATTATTGACGCATTGGTAAGTTAGATGCATTTTTATATTTTTGTGATTAAACAATAAACTATGGGAAGAGCTTTTGAATTTAGAAAGGCAAGAAAAATGAAGCGTTGGTCAGCAATGTCTAAAGCATTCACTAGAATTGGAAAAGACATTGTAATGGCTGTGAAAGAAGGTGGTCCAGATCCTGATTCTAATTCACGTCTTCGAGCTGTCATACAAAACGCCAAGTCGGTTAATATGCCGAAAGACAATGTAGAAAGAGCCATAAAAAAAGCTTCGGAAAAAGGTCAAGGTGACTATAAAGAAGTTATATTTGAAGGATACGCACCTCACGGTATTGCAATTTTAGTAGAAACGGCAACCGATAATAATAATAGAACAGTAGCAAACGTACGCTCCCATTTTACTAAATGTGATGGAAGTTTAGGAACTTCAGGTTCTGTGATTTTCATGTTCGATCATACCTGTAATTTTAGAATTCCTTCCGAAGGATTAGATCCTGAAGAAGTGGAATTAGAGTTGATTGATTTTGGTGCTGAAGAAGTTTTTGCTGATGACGATGGAATATTAATCTATGCTCCTTTTGAAAATTTTGGAGCCATTCAAGCTGAATTAGAATCAAGAGAAATCGAAATTCTTTCATCTGGGTTTGAACGAATTCCTCAAGTAACCAAAAAAATAAGTGCCGATCAAATGGCTGATGTAGAAAAACTACTTGAAAAGTTAGAAGAAGATGATGACGTTCAGAATGTCTATCATTCAATGAACGAGTCTGAATAATATTCTTTAAAATAAGTTTACCTATGAAAAAAATACTAATAATAGTTTTGATTATATCTTTTGGTTGTAAAGAAGACGTAAAAGTTAAATCGGCCACACATGATAAAGCTGTTGCCTATAATGTGCTTACTGAATATATTAAAAAAGAAAAATTAATATCTCCATCTACAGCTATTTTCCCAAGTAAAACAGAAATAGAACAACATACAAAATACATAGAAAATAATACGTACTTTATTAATTCATGGGTTGTAAGTGAAAATGAACTAGGTGCCTCTATTAAAACAAACTATTCTTGTAAAGTTTTATTTAATGATAAAGGTGAGATTACATTTTTAGATTTTTTCTCGTTCTAATTTACCTTGAAATAAATTAAAAATATAAAAGCCGCATTATATAGCGGCTTTTTTTAGGTTTTTTTCCTTTAATTCCTTTAAATAGAGAGCGAAGAAATACTGTGTCTTTTTCTATATCGTTCGTGATTTCAAACTTATCAAAGATACGAACGGTTTTAAATTCCCAATCAAAAGCCACAGGCACTATAGGTATATTGGCTTTTTGAGCAATGTAATAATATCCTGTACGCCATGCATCTACTTTTTTACGAGTCCCTTCAGGAGCCATAGCCAAACGAAACTCTTTATTTTCATTAAATATTTTTGCAATAGCATCTACTTTATTCTGATTTTTACTTCTATCCAAAGCTGCTCCACCCATCCAGCGAAAATAATAACCAAAAGGCCAAGTAAATAATTCCTTTTTACCAACAAAATTTATTTGAGTACCAGAAAGTTTTCGTGTAAAAACGCCGACATAGAAGTCATGCCAGCTAGTATGTGGTACAACAATAATTAAAGACTTTTTTAGATTTTGATGAAGATCTCCTTCAATTTTCCAGCCTAACAGTGTATGAAATATAAATTTATATAAAAACATATATAAATAAAATTACATTTTTAAATACATCCCTTTAAGTTTCTCTCGAGTCATGATAGTTTCCCAATTTTCACCTAAAGCATTTTCCCATAGAGGTACTAAACTTAATGCAATATCAATCATAATTTCAATTTCCTTATCGGAACATTCTTTACAAATACCTTGAGGTATTTCTATTTGATATTTACCTACCATTTCTTTAAATAAGGCAACGCCTTCAGGATAATAGTCTTCTAAATGATCAAAAACAATACAATTTCCAATTCCATGTTTTGTACCTAAAACATATGAAAGTCCATAACTCATCGCATGAGCAATTCCCACTTGAGAATAAGCTATACTCATTCCTCCATGCCATGAAGCCATCATTAGTTTTCCTCTAGAATCTTCTTCAGTTAAAGTATCACTTAAAAATATCTCTTTACATAAGTCGTATGCTTTTTCACCATAACTCTGGCTAAAAGCATTTAAGAACGTTCCATTTAATGATTCAACACAATGGATAAAGCAATCCATTCCTGTGTAAAACCATTGATTTTTTGGAACACCTACAGTCAATTCTGGATCTAAAATTACTTGATCGAAAGGAGTGAAATCACTATTGATTCCTAATTTGCGTTCTGGTCCAGAAAGCACTGTAGTTCTAGAAACTTCAGCTCCTGTTCCAGAAATTGTTGGAATACCAACATGGTACACCGCTTTGTTTTTTACTAAATCCCAACCTTGATAATCTGCTGCACTCCCTTTATTTGTTAGCATAATGGAAACAGCTTTGGCTAAATCTAAAATAGAACCACCTCCTATTCCAATAATTCCAGATGGTTTATAATTAAACTCAGCCTTAATATTTTTTACGATTAAATCTACTTGAGAAGTTTTTGGTTCTTCTTTTGCTGAAACGAATAAAAGTTTATCATTGAATCGTAAATTAATTCTATCTATAAATTCGGTTTTATTTTCAAACACATCATCTACTAAAAAGATAAAAGGTGCTTTGTTTCTTCGTTGTGGAGCTAAAATAGACGAAAGTTGATCGAAGCATCCTTGACCAAACACTACTTTAGGAACCATCGGAAAGTTTCTAAATTTATTATTTACACTCACAACATTATCTTCTTTTAAAGCTTTATTGGCACGAATTAAATCTTCAGGTGTATCTATTTCAATTCCTTGTGTATTTGAAATTGCCATCTTAATATTTTTGCCATATTCTAAATATCGAATACATTCAATTTTTTCAGCAGCTTCAAGTGTCTTCATTGGCAACCTATAGAAATCCATTAAGGCTTGCTTTCTGAAAGCATAAATACCTTTATGTTTATAGTATTGAACATCTGCATTTTTATCTCTTGGATAAGGAATTGGAGAACGTGAAAAATACAAAGCAAAATTATCTTTATTGACTATAACTTTAACACTATTTGGATCACTAATTTCTTTCCAATCATGCATTTCAGTCATTAATGAAGCCAAATCTATTTTATCTGCATCGTCACCTTCAAAAACGCTTAACACTTGCTCTAACCCTTCTTTACTTGTAAAAGGTTCATCGCCCTGAACATTAACTACAATGTCAACATCCATATCTTCAACAGCTTCAGCAATTCTATCACTTCCGCAATCATGATCTTTTTTACTCATTATTGCTTTACCTCCATGAAGTTCAATTTCAGAAAAAATCACTTCACTATCGGTTACAATATATACTTCATCAAAAAGATTGGTTGCTTTAGCAGCTTCGTAAGTTCGAACAATTACAGGTTTCCCTCCTAAATCTTGCATTAACTTTCCAGGAAAACGTGATGCACCATAACGTGCGGGGATCATTGCTATTATTTTCATTTTAGAAAATCAGTTTATTGTTTATAGATGTTAATATTTCCATAAGGTTGCTTTAATATTCCTTATAAATTCATCTATTATATTAAGTTCAAAAATAGAAAGATTATCCCTGTGAATACTTATTTTTCTTAAGCTTTTTATAAAATTTATAAATTCCGAAAAAGAACAAAATTGTAATCACAAAAGCTAATGGAGCGATAAATACTGATAATAAGGACATTACAGTTGAAGCTCCTGTTTCAACAGTTGCTACGACTGGATTTCCTATGCCTCCAGTTGTTGCTGTAGAAGTTAATCGTATTGCTGAAGTATTTCCCTTTATAATTGCTGCAGTTCCTCCTCCAGCTATAATCGCTAATGCCCAAGTAAATACTGGACTCATATCAGAAATTGTTGCAACCATTACTGCTGTACCAGCTACTGTCGCTAAAGGTATTGCAATTGTATCTAATATATTATCGAACCAAGGAATATAATACCCAAAAATTTCAACTATAGTTGCAATACCTAAAGTAATTACAGCTGTTAAACTTCCTGCCCATTGCCAACTTTCGTTTAGAGAGATAACATCATAATATACAGCTAAACCAAGTACTAAAAGTGGTAAAAAAACTCTAAAACCAACTGCAGTAGCTAATCCAATTCCTAAACAAATACTTATTGCTAATTCTATATAGTCCATGCAACTAATTTACAAAAAACTCGTCTTTAAATCCTACCAAGTATAATTTTTCTTTGGCTCTTGTAATTGCAGTATACAACCAACGCAAATAGTCTTTATCAATTCCATTTGGTAAATAAGGTTGCTCAACAAAAACTGTATCCCACTGTCCACCCTGCGATTTATGACAAGTAACTGCATAGGAAAACTTAACTTGCAAAGCATTGAAATACACATTCTTTTTTACTGAAAGAAATTTTTTATAATTCGATTTTAAAGAAGCATAATCTTTCATTACTTCTTGGTATAATTTATTTGAATCATCATAAGATAATGATGGAGTTTCTGAAGACAATGTATCTAACATTATCACAGCTTCAAAAGGCTTCATGTTTGGATAATCAACCATTCTAACATTCACTTGTGCAAATCTGAACCCATATAATTCTTTAATACTGAAAATTTCTAATATCTCAACAATATCACCATTCGCAATAAAGCCTGCCTCACTCTCGGGTTGTACCCAATAGTAATTATTCTTTACTACCATTAAATAATCACCCGCTGCAATTTCTTGCTCTTGAAAAAGTACTCTGCTTCTAATATTTTGGTTATACAGATTAGCACGTTTATTTGATCGAACAATAAAAACAGTTTCTTCATTTCCTTGGTTTGAATAGGAATCATTAATTGCATCTAATAATTCCATACCGTCTACAGGTCGAATTACATCTGGGAAATTTAATTCAGAAAATCTAAATTCTTCAAAAAAACCATTTTCTAATTGCTCTCTAAGTTTGGTCGCATTTAATAAGATTCCACTATCCTTTTGTTGCCTAACAACATCATCTAATTCGATTAAAACAACTTCTTTATTATAATGGTTTTCCAACGTAGCTTCATCAAGTGCTGGACTAATTGTAAGCTTTACAGGAGGTAATTGAGCCGTATCACCAATTAATAAAAGTTTACATTTATAACCACTGTAGATATATTGCATTAAATCGTCTAAAAGTGATCCATTTTCGAATAATTTAGATTCTTGATTAATATCAGGAATCATCGAAGCTTCATCTACGATAAAAATTGTATTTCGATGCTTATTATTTTGTAAAGTAAATGAAACTCCTCCTCCTTTTTCAGACTTCGGATAATATATTTTTTTATGAATTGTAAACGCTTCTTGCTTAGAATAATTACTAATTACTTTAGCAGCTCTTCCCGTTGGAGCCAATAAAATAGTCGATTGCTTTGCTTTCCATATATTTTTCACAAGAGTTCCAACAATTGTTGTCTTTCCTGTACCTGCAAATCCTTTCAATAAAAACACTTCATTTTTCTTTTCACTTAGCGCAAAATTTGCTAATAATTGAAGCGTAATATCCTGTTTAACAGTAGGAGTATGAGGGAAATCTGAGCGTAATAGACTATAAAATTGACTTGTGTTCATTTTTTTATTACATATAAAGGTTTAAAGATAGTTATGTTTTTTTCGGAATATACTTTTACGAACAAAAAAAAATTGTAGATTTGCGATACACCTTAATAAAATAAAAATTTAAACTTTTATATAATGAAATTAGTAATTCAGTTAGTTCTTTGGGTAATAATAGCAGCTTTAGGTTATATGCTTTATACTTCTATTAATGCTCCTGTAAAATTTAATGAAGTAAAAACAGCTAGGTATAAAAAAGTAATTAAAAACTTGAAAGATATAAAAGCTGCTGAATTAGCACATCAAGAAATTTCTGGTAGTTTTACTGGTAGTTTTGATAGCTTAGTTCGTTTTATTGACACTGCTCAATTTGCAATTGTAGAAAGAAGAGATACTAGTTATGCTGATGTTGAAAAAAATAAAGCTTTTGGTTTAACTGAAGGGTATTATATTGAAGATATTATTTTAGATACTTTAAATTATGTACCTGTTAGAGATTCTCTATTCGGAAAAACAGATCGTTATAAAACAATGATGAAAATTCCTATTGAAGGAATTGATGCAAACTTCGAATTAAAATCTGGTCAGATTGACAAAAATGGAACGATGTATTCAGTTTTTGAAGCAAAAGTTGATAAAAGTGTTTTATTAAGTGATCAAGATAAAGATTTAGTTTCTCAAGAAAAACAATTAGTTTCTGTTGATGGTGTAAATGGAACTTCTATTAAAGTAGGTTCAATGAATGATATTGACACAAGTGGAAACTGGCCAAAACTTTATGACACTGAAGAGCATTAATATATTAAATACAAATTATAATAGACTGTCCGTTCAAGTTAGCTTGACCGGACTTTCTTTTTTGGTTTCAAATAAAGAAACAAATGCAGTTTTATTTTTTTCTGAAAATAAGTATGATTCTAATATTACTCCAGAAGAATTATTAGTAGATATTTCTTCTATTATTGCGAATGATTTAATAGACAAAAAAACCTTTTCAGAAGTTAATATCATTTATGCTAATCATTTATACACAACCGTCCCTACTCCCCTTTTTGATGAAACCAAAGCAAGTGATTATTTAAAATTTAATTCAAAAATACTTGCCAATGATTTTATTAGCTTTGATACAATAGAAAACAAGGATATAACTTCTGTTTACGTTCCTTATATAAATATTAATAATTACTTTTTTGATCAATTTGGATCTTTTAAATATTACCATGCTTCTACAATTTTAATAAAGTCTTTATTAGATGCAGAAAAATATACAATAGAGCCTAAAGCATTTATTCATGTTTCAAATGAAATGTTTGATTTTATCGTGATTAAAAATGGAAAACTTCTAATCTGTAATAGTTTTGTATATAAAACACCAGAGGATTTTATTTACTATATTCTATTTTGTTTTGAACAATTAAAACTAAATCCAGATACAGTAAAGACTGTACTATTAGGGTCAATTAATAAAGAAGATGACATCTACCATATTCTTTATAAATATGTCAGAAATATTGAGTTTCATAAAGATATTCATCAAAAAAAATTAACAGATAATGATGAACCACATCATCATTTCTTATTAAAATCATTAATGTAATGCGCATTATTTCAGGAGAATACAAAGGTAAAAGATTAATGGCTCCAAAAAAATTACCTGTAAGACCAACGACCGATTATGCCAAAGAAGGACTTTTTAATATTCTCAATAATAATATAGATTATAGTGAATCTACATTGTTAGATCTGTTTTCCGGAACTGGAAATATTAGTTATGAATTTGGATCTAGAGGCGGTAAAGAAATGATAGCTGTCGATTCATTTTATGGTTGTGTTAAATATATAGAAAGCATTGCTGAAGAGTTAGAACTGCCAATTACTACTATTAAGTCTGATGTAATAAAATACCTTAGTAATTGTTCAAAAAGCTTTGACATCATTTTTGCTGACCCACCCTATAACTTTGAGTTGAAACAACTTGAAGAATTAGTAGAAGCTGTTTATGATAAAAATCTTCTAAATGAAGATGGAATGTTAATTATTGAACATAAAAAACAAACCGATTTATCTTCCGTTACTAATTTTCAAGAATCTAGAAGGTATGGTGATTCTGTTTTTAGTTTTTTCAACTAAAACAAAATAAAAAAAGCAGACCTATAAGCCGGATCCTGTAACGCGAACGTTTCTCATCATTTATCTACACATACTGTTACCAGTATGTTGAATCTGCCTACCCTCCTGTATCGAGCGGGAACTCTCAAGCACAGGTTTACATGGCATTGCACCGCATAGAGTTTACCTGGTTTCACTACAGCATTACCTGTACATTCTTTCTGTTGCACTGGTCCTAACTCATAAAATGAGCTGACGGCTGTTAGCCGCTACGCTTCCCTTTGGTGTCCGGACTTTCCTCTTCAAAATAAATTGAAGCGATGAGACGGTCTGCTTCTGCAAAAATAGTACTAATGTTAATAAATACCGTAAAATAAGAAATGTAAATAATCAAAAAACAAATAGACATTTTTATCTTTGTTTCACCTCTATGGAACACTTTATAGTATCAGCAAGAAAATATAGACCCGCACATTTTAATGATGTTGTTGGACAGCAGGCGATTACCAATACATTAGAGAATGCTATTGATAGTGATCATCTAGCTCAAGCTCTTTTATTTACAGGCCCTAGAGGAGTTGGAAAGACTACTTGTGCTCGAATATTAGCCAAGAAAATAAATCAGACTGGTGAAGAAAATCCAGATGAAGATTTTGCTTTTAATATTTTTGAATTAGATGCTGCTTCGAACAATTCGGTAGATGATATTCGTAATTTGATTGATCAAGTTAGAATTCCTCCACAAGTTGGGCATTATAAAGTATATATTATTGATGAGGTACATATGCTTTCATCTGCTGCCTTTAATGCTTTTTTGAAGACTTTAGAGGAACCTCCTAAACATGCTATTTTTATTTTAGCAACAACTGAAAAACATAAAATAATCCCTACGATATTATCGCGTTGCCAGATATTCGATTTTAAACGAATTACAGTAACCGACATCAAAGGACATTTAGCAAATGTTGCTAAATCTGAAGCTATTGATGCTGAAGATGATGCCTTACATATTATTGCTCAAAAGGCAGACGGAGCCTTACGTGATGCACTTTCTATTTTTGATCGTGTGGTTAGTTTTTCTGGAAAAAATTTAACAAGACAAGCGGTAACTGAAAACTTAAATGTACTAGATTACACCTACTTTTTTCAGGTAACCGATTTACTTTTAGAAAATAATATTCCAAGTCTATTGGTGTTATATAATGATATTCTTGCCAAAGGTTTTGACGGTCACCATTTTGTAATGGGATTAGCATCACATTTTAGAGATCTATTGGTCTGCCGTAATCAAGAAACCATTGATTTACTTGAAGTTGGTGAACAAGTAAAAGTCATGTATTTAGAGCAATCTAAAAAAACCGATCAAAGCTTTTTATTGAGCGGAATTGAAATTGCAAATAGCTGTGATTTAAAATACAAGTTGAGTCGTAATCAACGTTTGCTCGTTGAATTATGCTTAATGCAATTGGCTTCTCTCACTTTCGAGAGCGAAAAAAAAAAATCTAAACGTTTCATAATACCTCCTTCCTTTTTTGTTTCAGATAATAACAATGTTGAAGTAAAAGTTCCAGAAGTTTCAAATGAAACAATTCCTTCAGAAATAAATACTTCGCAAGTAACAGCTGCTGTTATTGAAACAATTACACCAAAAGAGGTTGTTTCAGAAGAAATAATTCAGGAAAAAGTTATAGAACGTCCAAAAATTAAAACGGAACGTACTACAAAAAAAGTTTCTGCATTATCATTAAAAAGCATTCAGAAAAAGCAACAGTTAAAAGAAGAATTAGTTGCAAAAGCAGTAGATAAAGAAGATTTACCTGTTAATGAGTTTTCAGAAAAAGAATTCCTTGTTGCTTGGAATGACTATACCAAAAAGGTTGAAAAAGAAGGGAGATTCAATTTGCTTTCTCATTTAACAATGGGCGTTCCTAGACTCGAAGGAAATTTAATTCATTTAGAATTCCCAAACAGTACCATTAAAGTGGAAGTGGAACGCGCCAAATATGAATTAATGCAATTTTTAAGAAAAGCGCTTAACAATTATGAAATAGATTTGGCGATTGAAGTAAATGAAACGGCAATTAAAAAATACGCATACACAACACAAGAAAAATTTGAAAAATTGATGGAAAAAAACCCGTTGATAGACACATTGAGAAAAGAATTTGATTTAGATATATAATTATGTTAGGCCTTAAACTTCCCACCGATCCGCGTTGGGTAAACATCGTAGAAAAAAACATTGAAGAAATCCTTACCGATCACGCTTTTTGTGAACAGAAAGCAACTTCTACAGCAATTTCGCTTATTGTAAGTTTTCCTGAATATACGGAGCTTGTACAGGAAATGACCGCCCTGGTGAAAGAAGAAATGAGTCATTTTAAAATGGTGCATGATATCATTATTAAACGAGGCTGGATTTTAGGTAGAGATCGCAGAGATGATTATGTTTTACAATTATTAAAGTTTTTTCCAAAAGGAGGAAGCCGAACCACACAATTGGTACATCGATTACTGTATGCCGCATTAATTGAAGCTAGAAGTTGTGAACGTTTTAGATTATTAAGTGAGGAGTTAGAAGACAAAGAACTTGCCGTATTTTATAAAAATTTAATGGTGAGTGAAGCCAATCATTATACCATGTTTTTAGGTTTTGCACGTAAGTACGGTGATCGAACAGAAGTAGATAAAAAATGGAATGATCTATTAGTATATGAAGCAGAAATCATGAAAAATCTAGGCACGAAGGAAACGGTACATGGGTAATTTACTGCTCATTACAACACCTTTTAGTAAATTACAAATTACTCATTAACAAGCTACTAAGCTAAAATTATTAGTCTAAACGTCAATACTATTGATTGTTTGACTAATAATACTATATGTGTGGCTAATAATACTAAACGTTTGACTAATAAAACTAAACGTTTGCCTATTTAAACTAATCACCTGCCTAATTAAATTAAACGTTTGCCTATTTAAACTAATCACCTGCCTAATTAAATTAAACGTTTGCCTAATTAAACTATACCTGTGACTAATTAAACTAAACGTATGGCTAATTAAACTATACGTGTGACTAATAAAGCTATATGTTTGGCTAATAAAACCAAGCTACTATCTCAAAGTATTAAAACTATCCTCCCTAAAATACATATTTGTATTTTATTTTTTTTTATAACTTTATAGAATATCCTCGCTCCTATTGGCTTCTTGTAAATGGTGTGGGAGTTTTTTATATAAAAAGCATAAAAGGTGGGTTTATCTAGAAGTGTAAACTGATAAACAGTACCTTTATGATGGATATAACAAGTTAGCAATAATTTAATGAAAATCATTTTTAGAATAATTTTTTTAGTTTCAATTCTACAGTCCTGCTCTTCAATTTCTGAGAAAGACAAACTGATTGGAAATTGGAGTATTGTAAATGGATTGAATGAATTTGAATTTTATAGAGATTCATTGATTGTTAATGAATTGGGTATGTCGTATATCAACGAATGGAATATTGACGAATCAAAACTTTATCTTGAACCAATTAAAGGACTCGATAGTTTCGCAATTAAAACCAAATCATTTGATTATAAAATAAGTAACAATCTTGACACGCTTTTCATAAAAAGGCAAACAGACAGCACTTTTGGACCGCCAATTTTGAGAATAAAAAATGCCTATGATTATCATCTTAAACGATTGTATTTGAACATTGATTTACCATCATCACAAAATTTAGACAAAGAGCCAATTTCGTCTATAGGGTTAAATATTTATGTTGGGTATAATAGTGGTAAATTAATTGCAAAAACTGATGATGATAGACATATAGATTTGGAAGATATAAGGTTTTTTTCTTACAAATATCTTGCACTTTCAAAACAAGGGGTGAAATCTAACCTACATTATAATTTGATAGCAGATAAAAATGTAGAAAACACCAAATTGGATTCTATAAGGAATATTTTAAAACAGACAGATTTCAAGAATATATTTAGAGTTTATACCAATCCAAAAATTGATTATACTAAAATAGATTGGAAAGATGAATTAGTCTGGTATGGTAAAATGGAGTAAAAACTATTGCTAACAAAGTACTGTGGTAAAAAACAAGTAAAAATGCATTAATTTTTCACTAAAGTACTTCTATAAGTATCATCATAATTTAATCCTGATTTTGCTATTGCAAAGGCTTGTTTTAATAGCTTATTACAA
>Ga0209345_10000698_pt1 | contig 43031 bp, 42 predicted proteins | sample Cruoilmetagenom7_FD_187294 | JGI IMG/M metagenome (GOLD analysis project Ga0209345, IMG submission 187294) | Oil polluted marine microbial communities from Coal Oil Point, Santa Barbara, California, USA - Sample 7 (SPAdes) (version 2) | ecosystem: Environmental > Aquatic > Marine > Oil seeps ...
TTTTAATTCCAAGACTCGAAAGTAGTATCAATTTAAATATTTTTTTTAAAAGTTTATTGTCACAGCTTTTTATTTAGTAATTTGCGAGCCCTAGGGATGATTTCTCTCCCACGCTGAATTTTCGATACTTCGAAAGGAAAAAGGTACAGTAGGAATGGTTATTTTACTCGTTAAGCGAGATTTAATTATTAATGTTTGCATCTAGAAAAGGATGTTAAACGATGTCTTATTTTAATAAGCATAAACCTTAAATTATTTTAAAATGGCTGTTTTAGACCACATTTCATCGCAAGAAGCGATGGCTTTAGAAAACAAGTATGGAGCACAAAATTATCATCCACTTCCAGTAGTATTGAGTAGAGGAGAAGGTGTTCATGTTTGGGATGTAGAAGGAAAAAAATATTATGATTTTCTTTCTGCGTACTCATCAGTAAATCAAGGGCATTGTCATCCAAAAATTGTTGGAGAAATGACAAAACAAGCTCAAACTCTGACATTAACATCTCGTGCATTTTATAATGATATGCTTGGGAAATACGAAAAATTCATAACAGAATATTTTGGATTTGATAAAGTCTTACCAATCAATACAGGAGCAGAGGCAGTTGAAACTGCATTAAAAGTATGTAGAAAATGGGCTTATGAAGTGAAGGGGATTGATACAAACAAAGCAAAGATTATTGTTTGTAAAAATAATTTTCATGGAAGAACTACAACAATTATTTCGTTTTCAAACGATCCGGTTGCACGTAAAAACTTTGGTCCATTTACAGATGGATTTATTAAAATTGAATACGATAACTTAAAAGCCTTAGAAGAAGCTTTAGAGAGTTCATCAGAGATTGCTGGGTTTTTAGTTGAACCAATTCAAGGAGAAGCAGGTGTTTATGTTCCTAGTGAAGGTTATTTAAGTAAAGCAAAAGCATTATGCGAAAAGTATAATGTATTATTTATTGCTGATGAGGTTCAGACCGGAATAGCTAGAACAGGACGTATGCTTGCTGTAGATCATGAAAATGTAAAACCAGATATTCTGGTATTAGGAAAAGCTTTAAGTGGTGGTGTTTATCCAGTTTCTGCTGTGTTAGCAAATAACGAAATAATGAATGTTATTAGACCTGGAAACCATGGTAGTACGTTTGGAGGTAATCCTGTTGCTGCAGCTGTTGCCATTGCAGCTCTACAAGTAATAAAAGATGAAAGGTTAACTGAAAATGCTGAAGCACTTGGACATTTATTTAGAAATGAATTAGACAAGTATATTGAAACTACAGATTTAGTTAATCTAGTAAGAGGAAAAGGCTTATTAAATGCTATTGTTATTAATGATGATGAGGATAGTGATACAGCCTGGAACATTTGTTTGGCTTTACGTGATAATGGTTTGTTAGCAAAACCAACTCATGGTAATATTATTCGTTTTGCTCCACCATTAGTAATGACAGAAGACCAATTATTGGATTGTGTTTCAATTATTGTTAAAACATTAAAACAATTTGAAGACTAAACTCCTTTAGTAATATGTAATAAAAAAAAGCGACCATTTGGTCGCTTTTTTTTATTTTATTAAACAAGGTTTATTGATTTTCCCATTCTTCCATCAAGGTTTCAGATTGAAGTATGATTTCGTCCCAACCTACTGTAGTAATTCTATAAATTGTCATTCCAAAATACAGTAAATTAATAATTAAGATAGACATGGCAACAATTTTTGCTGTATTCATAGCCTTTACACTACTGTGTTCATAATCTTCAGGATTATCTTCAACTTGTTTCAATTTATTGTGTGCAATAAAGAAGGCAATTCCTGCTAAGATGAATCCTAAACCTCCAAAGCAACAACAAAGTAATCCTAAAATTGCTAAGACATAGACTAAAGTTGGGTTAAGCGATTGTTTTTCCATAAGTAATAGTTAATTGATGAATTTAAAAATATAGCTTACAATTATAATACAAATACTTACAATTGCCAGCACTTTAATAATTTTGTTTGAATGTTTAAATTTAAAGAAAATATTTAAGCCAATAAAGAGGGATAATAGTATTAAACTATAAATAGCTGGATACATTTTAAATGCAGCTATAAAATCTCCATGAACAACTAAAAAAAAAGCTCTTTGAAAACCACAGCCTAAACAGTCAAACCCTAAGATTTGTTTGTTTAGGCATGGTAACATAAAATCTTCTAATGAAGACATAAATCTATTTTACGATAAATTAAGGTGTAAATTTAAAGATAATTATTTGTTTGAAACAACAACTTTTTTATTTATAACTTGATTATCAGCAAAATTAACATTAACAACATACATTCCTTGGCTTAGATTTTTTGTTGAAAATTCAAGGGTGTCTTTTGTTAATATATCTAATTCTCTAAAGATTTGTTTTCCATTTACATCGTAAAGCGTCACATTTTTAATATCTAATAATTTAGGGTTAGATATTGTTAATTGAGCCAAATTATTATTTTGGAATATGTGTAAATCTTCAGCCGAAACAATTTCTTCAGTATTTAGTCTTTCTGAAGTAAAAGTGATTTCAAAGCGATCGCTATAGTTTCCTGCTGGAAGGTTTATTTCATGATTTTGCTCTCTTAGATCAACATATAAATCTGTTTCTAAATCATGAATATAAATTGGCTGACTATCATCAAAATTTTGAATGTCAAATATTCTAAAACGGATTAATTGTTCTTGATTAATATTTATAACCAAAGGAATATGTAATTCTGTATCAAAAGCAAATGCTTGGGCATTATAGGCTATATTGTCTTGTGGCCAATACACATCAGAGTTTAAGGCAGCTGGACTTGTAGTTTCTAAGCCATAATCTTCTCCTGGAGTTGCAGATGGGTGAAAATTTTGAAGTAATTGTCTAGTGTAAGTGTCATTGAAATCGACATTTAATCTAAAACGTTTAAATTCCTCAGGCATTATAAAAAGGCCATCTTCAGTATAATTAACAATATCTTCTTCATTATTTTCAGAAACTCTAAAAAACTCACTTAATGATGCTGCCTCTTTTTGAAAAACACGCATACTATTAGTTGTTCTTAAAGTTCCACCAGAAACATTTCCTTTAACTAAAAACCCTTGACCAACTGGGATATAACGATACACATGTTTACCACTAGTACTTGAGCCTCCTGCAGTGTTTATAGTTCCATCTATGTTATATGTGTCAAAAGTTGAAGGCATAAAAGTTTCAACAGTTCCAGCAGCATTAATGGTATAAGTTGCATAACCTCCAACATAATTAGCTAACACATGTGAAGTTGATCCAGTAGGATCTTGCTCCCAAAATGAAAGTGTCGCAGAATCAATTATTGCTGCATTGTTAGTATCATGAATATATGCTCTAGCATCTAAAGCAGAAGGATATGGGTTACCCACTAAGGTTTCTCTTTCGGCATTTAATGTAGTTGTGATTGTCCCATTATTTGGCCTTCCTCTAAAATCATATTTTTGAGCTCCACTTGGGTTTCCTTTCATAGTAAAGCCATATCCAGATGCTAATGTGCCATTAACTATTCCGCCTGAGTTTATAGTTCCAGGTCCAGCACCTAAACCTTGCCAATCCTGGAAATCATTTGGATATGGATGTGCAGTTAATCCTGTAAAAGTGAATAACCAATAATTCGCAATTTCAGTTGTTGTACCATCATAAGTACCATTATAACTAAAAAGAGTACTGTTTATAGGAGCTGTTGTTTCACGATAAAAATTAGCATTTGGGGTAAATACTGTGTTTCCTGAGCCACCACTATGGATACCAACTGGTGAACACCAATAATTATACATATAGGTATTAGAGGTTCCTGTTTGGAAGACACTTAATTTACCATCTCCTGTGTTCGTACTAGTAATTGTACCATTACTTTGTAATAATTGAGCTTCATTACGTAAATAGAGATGTCCAGAATTTCCATTTGTATTTAAATCTCCCTGTAAATTTACATCGTTAGTAACAAAAAGCGGAGCAACTGTTGGGCCAGATGTAAAACCATTGCCATCTACAAAAATATAGCTATCATCACTAACAAATAAATCTGACTGAGCAAATGTTAGACTGCAAGTAACAATCAAAATTAATGAGTATATATACTTCATAGTTATAGTTTTGTTATTGTTAAAAGTAGAAAAATATTTAATCAGTTTCATTTTTCATTTTTTTATTTCCCTCATTAACAACTTTATCTTCAGAATTATAAACTGCATGAGATTTCAATTCCACTTTTTTGTTTAGATGGGTTTGAGAATCTTTCATCTTAACATTGTCTGAATTTATTTGCGTAATTGAATATGTACTAAGAGTTGGTGTTGTTTTTGAGCTCTTGTTTGAATCTGATACCACACTATCTTTAACATTCAATGTGCTTTTTTCAGAGCTCTTTAACGAAAGAGTATTATGATGTTCTTTAACTATGGTCTTTTTATTTTGTGAAATACTTAGACTAAAAATTAATAGAAAAAACAATGTTATGCTATATCTTTTTTGAATTTTCATAATTGTTTATTGAAGTATAGTTAAAGTAAGATGATGGAAATCTGGGTTAGATGAAATAAATATTGCGGCATTGGGAGTTCCTAGAATACCACCAACTTGTCCTTGAAGTTGTATTGTATATGTATTACCAATTGTTAATCCAGTTAGAGGCTTATTAAAAGCCAAATTCCAAGGAGTAGTAGTACCAGTTACATCATCATAACTTTGTATTTTAGTATTTGAACCACCAATTGTAGTACCTCCATTCCTAGCTCTTATTTGTACAAATGCCATTGAATTAGTGTAACCAAAACCAGATGCTGAAAACATAACAAGTACAGAAGTTTTAGTGGCTGTAAACGTTAAAGATGCACCAGTAATATTTGTCCAAGTTGCAGAACTTATTTGAAAGTCTGTAGTTAAAGAAACACTTTGTATTGGTGCTGTTTGTTCAACACGAATCCATCTAGAGCCATTATTATAATATTGACCAGGAGTGACATCATTAACAGTAGCTGTATTATAAACAGACATTCCTGCAATGTGAGCGCTTAAAGGGGCAAAATTATCTGTTTCAGTTAAAGCCATTCTAGGTAGGAGCAAACCACCAACATTTGTTGTGGCATCAAGCTCTAATAATGCATCAGTATTAGGACTTGTGGTTCCAATACCAACTTGTGCACTTAAAGCTGTAGAGGTAAGAATTAGTAGGGTGAAAATTTGGAGCTTAAAAATTGAGTATGTTTTTTTCATATTTTTAAACTTTAGTTTTAAGTTATTTTATAAAAATTTACGAAAATTAACTCAAAAAATGAACAACTAAAGTTTATATTCGTTCAACCGTTAAAAATTATCGACATATTCATGAAGGCTTCTAAGTATTTAAATTATTTATTAATATTGATTGGCTGTATTGTAGCTATTTACGCACAAGCTGGAGAGAAGCAAGATGTTATCATTTTAATTTTGGGTATTGTAATTTTAATGTTTGGCTTGTTCCGAATTTCCAGTACCATTCCTAGTAAAAACAATCATGAAGACGAAGAATTGAATAATGATTCATTATGAGTTTTGAAATTGGAAATAAGGTATCGGTTTTAGATGAAGATTTATCTGGAAGAATTATAGAAATCGATGGAGTTAATATTACTGTAGAAACTACTGACGGCTTTGAAATGTCTTTTTCTGCAAATGAATTAGTTGTTGTTAAAAACGAGTCTGAATTAAAACGACATTCTTTTATAGATACGTCTTTAGATGATGTAATCAAAGAAAAAGAAACTCCAAAAAAGAAGACTCCAATTAGAAAAAAAGCGAAAGAACGTTACGAACCGACTATGGAAGTTGATTTACATATTCACCAGCTAACAGATTCAACAAGAAGAATGAATAACCATGAGATGTTAACTCTTCAAATTGATACTGCTAGAAAACAATTGGATTTTGCGATAAGTAAACGGATTCAAAAGATGGTTTTTATTCATGGAGTAGGAGCAGGAGTTCTAAAAATAGAACTTGAGTATCTTTTTAGGAGATATAATAATGTAAAGTTCTATGACGCTAATTTCCAAAAATATGGTTTAGGTGCTACAGAAGTTTATATATATCAAAATGTCAATCCTGATTAAAATTCTGGTGATACAGTTCTTGTATCAGAAGTTCTTGAAGATTCAAGATATCCAAAATTAAATTCATCTTGAATTAGTGTTGGAAAAGATATATTTTCTACTACAAGAGATACTTCGAAAGTTTGATTAATATTATGAACTCTATATGCCGTTGCAGGTACTATAGTAGCTACTTGATTGTTTAAATAATCTGCTAGATCAGGATTTGTGTAATCGTTAGAGGGGTTTTCGTCTGGAGTCTGATTTTCTTCATCTATAGTATTTACTAAATCACCATCATCATCTATATCTAAATAATTTGGTATACCATCTTCATCGGTATCTTGAGGATCTGTTAATGGGTTGTTGTCATCATCGTCTTCATCATAATCAATAAGTTCAGTTACGGTTAAAACATTATCTCCATCGTCGTCTTCATCTATAAAGTTTGGTAAACCATCGCCATCTGTATCATCATCATATAAATTGCCATTACCATTTAAATCTTCCATTTCTGCAGGAATACCATCTTCGTCGTCTTCAACAAAGGTAGTTGTAATTGTAAAATCCCCTGAACTACTTGATTGATCATCAGAAATTTGTAGATTAGAAGGAGGCACGTCGTTACAAAACAAATTATTTGAAAACGAATTATAACTTCTGTAGTTGAAAATATTAGTTTCACCATCAATAGTTCCAGTAATTTCTGGATTAACTAATACAACAATAAATGAGTCACTATCAATAAAATCAGTTTCTAAAACATCATCTAGTGTCAAAGTAGGTGCATTTATTTGTAGTGAAAGAGATTCTGCTGGGTTTTCTCTTACATTATAAAATACCAATTCGCCACAAGCTTCAAAGCTATCATCGAAATCTAATTGAACCAAAATAACATCTCCATCATCGCATGAAGTCATTAATAAAAGTATAGACATTATGGTTATTAAATTTCGCATAGCTTTAATTGAATTTGGAACAAAAATAAAAGATTTAGTAAATATACAACGAGGCTTCTTGTAAATAATTTTAATTGCTTTATTTTTGTTCCTTTATTATAATTTAATTTCATATTAAAATAAGTTTATGAAACCTGTATATTTTGATAGTGCTGCAACCACACAAGTAAGAGATGAAGTCATCCAAGTCATGCAAGAGACGTTATTAAATTCTTATGGAAATCCTTCTTCAACTCATGCATATGGTAGAGCTTCAAAGTCCATTATTGAAACTACTAGAAAAATTATAGCAAAAGAATTGAATGCTTCACCGCAAGAAATAATTTTTACTTCTGGAGGTACGGAAGCAGATAACATGATTTTGCGTTGTGCTGTTAGGGATGCCAATGTAACAACAATTATTACGTCTCCAATAGAGCATCATGCTGTTTTACATACTGTTGAAGAATTGAGAAATGAATATGATGTAACTGTAGAATATGTAAAACTCCAAGAATGTGGCACACCAGATTATGCTGATTTAGAACGTTTACTAACTGCAAATGATGAAAGAAAATTAGTGAGCTTAATGCATGTTAATAACGAAGTTGGTAACATATTAGATATTGATAAAGTGTCGATGCTTTGTAAAGCAAATAACACCTTATTTCATAGTGATACAGTTCAGTCTATTGGTCATTATAAATGGGATGTAGAGAAAACACCTATTGATTTTATGACTGCAGCAGCACATAAGTTTCATGGACCTAAAGGCATTGGATTTGCATTTATTAGAAAGAATAATACGTTGAGGTCTCTTATTTTTGGAGGTTCTCAAGAGCGTGGTTTTAGAGCAGGAACAGAGCCTACACATAATATTAAAGGATTAGAGACAGCTTTTGTTTTAGCTTATAAAAATTTGGAAGATGAGAGAGTTTATGTTGAAGGTTTAAAAGGTTATTTTAAATCAGAAATTAAAAAAGCTATTCCAGAAGTTAAGTTTAATGGTAATTGTTCAGACGATTCTAAAAGCACCTATACCTTAATAAATGTTTGTCTGCCAATGTCTGCCGAAAAAGCATTGACTCTTCAATTTCAATTAGATTTAAAAGGTGTTGCATGTTCTAAAGGAAGTGCTTGCCAAAGTGGAAGTGGAAAAGGCTCTCATGTATTAGCACATATTTTAGATGAAGAAGACCAGAAGAAACCATCTATTAGATTCTCGTTTTGTAAATACAATACGAAAGAGGAAATAGATTATGTTATTGATACTCTTAAAGAGTTTGTAGAAAAGTAAGTTGTATTAAATAGATACAAAAAAACCTTCAGTTTAAATTTCTGAAGGTTTTTTGTTTTCTATATGTATTGATAGAAGTTTTAAAACTTCATAGTTGTTCTAACATTAAAGACTCTTGGTGTTAAATAGTTAGGAATAGCATATTGTCTTTTGCTGTAAACGTCTCTAACCCAAGTATTAGTTATCGAGTTTTGAGCGTCGAAAATATTAAATATTTCTAATCCAAGAGATAAATATTTAAATGGTTTTCTCCAACCGTTATGAGTTTCGTTTAAATCAACAATAACGTATTGTAAACCAATATCTGCACGTTTGTAATCTGGTAAGCGGTTTTGATATACATAAGGATCTGCATAGCTTGGCGAACCTCCAGGAAGTCCTGTATTATAAACTAGGTTTAAATACATTTTCATTTTTGGTAAGCTAGGCACATAATCTTGAAACAATGCTGCAAACTTTAAACGTTGATCTGTTGGTCTGGCTATATAGCCTCGTTCGTCAATATTCTCTTGGGTTTTTAAATAACCAAAACTAAACCAAGATTCTGTTCCTGGCACAAACTCTCCATTTAATCTCATATCTAAACCATATGCATAAGCCGTAGCATTGTTTGTTGCTCTGTATCTAATACGAACATTTTCAACAGTATATGGGTTTACATCTGTTATGTATTTGTAATAAGCTTCTGTAGTAAGTTTAAAAGGTCTTTCCCACATTTTAAAACTGAAATCATTACCAACAACCACTTGAAAAGATTTTTGTGCTTTAACATTAGGATTGACAATTCCTAAAGAATTGCGTAACTCTCTATAAAAAGGAGGTTGAGAATAGATACCACCACCAATTCTAAAAAGCATGTCTTTTTTCCAATTTGGTTTTATAGCAAATTGAGCTCTCGGACTTATAATAGTTTGGGTTGTGTTTTCAATGCCTTCGCCACTTACTGTCCAATTATGCACACGTGCACCAACATTAAACCAAACCTCATTTTCACCCATAGTCGCTCTTCTGCTCCATTGTAAATACCCTTGAAGTCTTTGAATGGTTGTTTCGTTTTTAGTTCTTACATTTTGAAACGCTACTAAAGGGCCTTCGTATGGAGAATATGGTTGATCGTTAAAAGCATCTATGTTTGGAGGGTTTATAGAAAATCCTGCAGAATCTACAACTTCCCATTCAACTAAACGGTCTCTAATATCTTCGTTGGTATATTTTATAGACCATTCGAAATCGTCATTTTCTAGAGAGTACTTTCCACTATGCTCTATATTTGTAATAAGTGCATCTAAATCGTTTCGACCATGATTTAATTGCCCTCCAATGCCTTCGCTAAATTCTACTTCGCCAAGCTCTTCGCCACCAATATCTGTATTCACTTCACCTAATCTGTATTGAGCCAAGATGTCGAAGTATTCTTCTTCGGTTGTATGATAGGTAGAGGCTGTTAAATTAAGTGTTACTTTATCGTTTAATAAATAAGTTCCTTTTAAAGCACCAAATAATGTTTGATATTCGTCTTTTTCCTGACCTTCATAAAAAACCAATAATGCTAAAGGGTTTTCTAAAGTACCAAAATTGGTTTGTCTAGTTTTTGGTTCGTAATTGTATTTGTTTAATGAGGCGTTTCCTAAAAAACTAACACTAAATTTATCTGAAACATTATAGTTAATTTGAGTTTGTATATCTAAAAAAGTAGGATTGTAATTTGTTTCAGTTTCTTTTGCATTCACAAATAAACTATTGTCTCTATATCTAACACCTACAATTCCAGAAAGTTTGGTGTTTTTGCTTATAGCTTCAGCAGTAAGGCTTCCTCCAAGTAAACTTAGGTCTGCACTAATACCAAAATCATAAGGTTTTCTATATGTTATATCTAAAACAGAAGCTAATTTATCTCCATATTTGGCTTGAAAGCCACCAGCAGAAAAATCGACATTTTGTACCATATCTGGATTTACAAAACTTAAACCTTCTTGCTGTCCAGAACGCACTAAAAAGGGTCTGTAAATCTCAATGCCATTAACGTAAATTAAATTCTCGTCGTAGTTACCACCTCTTACTGAATACTGTGTACTTAGCTCATTATTACTACTAACACCAGGAAGCGTTTTTAAAAGGTTTTCAACACCAGCATTGGCGCCAGGAATTAGTCTAATGGCTTGAGGTTCTATCGACACAATGCCTTCAACATCCTTTCGTTTTTTACTTGAGATTACAACTGTTGAAATTTGCTCAACAGATACCTTCATGACTGGGTGAAACTCAATTTCTTCGCCATTTTTTAAATTAAAAGGAGCTATAATGCTTTTATAAGAAAGATGCGAGAATTCTACAATAACATCTTGATCTGCTGCTATTTTTAAAATATAGAAACCATTATCATTAGTAACAGTTCCTTTATCTCCAGCCTTAATGTTAACATTTGGAATGGGATTGTTGGCATCGTCTAGAATAACACCTTTAAGGGTTCCTGTTTGAGAATATCCTATAAACGAAATTAAAAATAGGAGAAAACTAAATAGTTGATATTTATTATTCAAAAGAATTGTTTTTTTTTATTTTCTGTAAAACGTAGTTTCAAAAGTAGAATTATTTCCAACATTATCCGTAACAATTAGCTTTAAATTATTTTTTGTTTCTGTAATAATTCCGTCGTTAAAATCATAAGTTAATGTTTTTGTTTTGTAATCATACTCCATTAATATCCATTTACCATTTACAGTTGCTCTAAAATTAGATATGCCAGATTCAGTATCTTCAATTTTAAGTTTTAGAAAGCGGTATTTGCTCAACCATTTTCCTTCAGAAAAATTTACAGATCTTATTTTAGGGCTAATAGAGTCAATTACAGCCGTATACATTCCTAAATCTCTAGTGATTGTTGAAAGCTTATTGCCTTCTCTTTTCGTGTTAGAATACCAAGGATATTTTTTGTAACCAACAAGTCTAGCAATGTATAAATATTTTGAATCTTCTTCTTTATAGTTACTTATATCGAAAGTAATATTAAAATGTTTTTTTATTGGAATCGTATTTTCATGAAGTGTAAGTGTATCGTTACTAACTGAGAAATCTATATAAAAATCGTCATAAAAAGTGTCTGGATAAAACTCAACTGAAACATTTTTAAAGACTAGTTCATTTGTTTTATCTGCATAAACATAATAAGGCGAAACAGGAGAGTCTTTTAGTTTAATTTGGTCTGTTTTTTTACCTTCAATGTTTATAGTTAGCCAAGATATATTGTTGTGAAAATCTTTAACTGCCACTTTGAACACTGATGATGTGCTGTCTTCAACTTTTATAAAACCAAAATTATCTGATTGCTTATACAAACTCAAAGGATTGTTTTTTTCTATAAATAGCTTTTGAAGTCTTTCCTTTTTAGTTTTATAATGTTCGTAGTCTATAAAACGATTAAGATGTCTAGTCTCATCAAACGAAAAGCGATTAAAATCAATTTCAATTTTCTTGTTTCCATTAAAAAATGTCTCAATACTGAAAACACCATTATTGTTATAAGCTAAGTCCTGTCTGTCTGTAGATTCTATAGCAAAGCCAATCTTTCCGTAAGCTTCAATCTTTTCTATAGTATAATCACCATTTGCTAATGGAATTAATCTCAGTTTTTGTTTTTCATTCGATTTGTTTACATGCGAATTTTCATCAATTGGATATGCATAAACGTTTTTTATAACAGGTGTAGTTGTGTCTTTTATGTCAAACCCAAAGAATAAAGGATTTATGGGTCTTTCTTCATTATCTCTTATTTCAAAATGAAGGTGAGGCCCACCAGAACCTCCAGTATTTCCACTATATGCTACTATTTCACCTTTTTCAACTATTAAATCTTGTGTTTTAGGAAACAACTCAATTTCAAAAGATTCTTTTTCGTATTGTTCTTTTTTTATAAATGCTTCAATTTCCGGACTAAATTTTTGTAAATGAGCGTAAACTGTGGTGTATCCATTTGGATGTGTTACATATAAAGCTTTCCCGTATCCAAACGTAGAAATTTTAATTCTACTAACGTAGCCACTAGCAGAAGCATAGACTTTTAAGCCTTCACGTTGTTGTGTCTTAATATCAAGACCTGAGTGAAAATGATTTGAACGTAACTCTGCAAAAGAACCAGATAGAACCAAGGTTACATCTAAGGGGTTGCTAAAATAATCTTTAGGATAATAATCCTGTGCCAAACCATATGCGCTAAAGAATAAAAAAAAAAGTAAGCTAATTCTCATAGAAAAGTAATTCATGCTAATTTATTAATTTGAACGAAATCAACAAAGGATATATTGCATACTTATTTTACGAATAATTATTTCTTTAATAAGCTTTTGTAAATTTTATGTGAAAACAATTGTAATTTATGTTAAGGTATATTAACTTTGTCTGATAAGTATTGAATATTGTAGATGAGTAAAGTTGAAGAAATTGTTGATGCTCTAGAGGATAAAATTAGTCGTGTTTTACTTAAGTTAGAAAAAGTGAATCAGGATAATTTAAAATTACAGCAAGAGCTAAATAAGTCTCAACAAGAATTTAAAAGCCGACAACAAATTATTGTAAGTTGGGAAGAAAAATACGAAGCACTCAAAATTGCAAATTCAATGCTTGGTAGTGACGAAAATAAAAGAGAAACAAAGCTTAAAATAAACACATTAATTAGGGAAATTGACCATTGTATTGCACAATTATCCGAATAATGTAACATCAAAATTCAATGTCAGATAAGCTTAAAATAAAGCTATCCATAGCTAATAGAGTATATCCTTTGACAATTTTGCCTAGTCAGGAAGAAGGGTTACGCAAAGCAGCAAAAAACATTGAAGCAATGATTAAACAATTTGAGCAAAGTTATTCTGTGAGAGATAAACAAGATGTTTTGGCCATGTGTGCTTTACAATTTGCATCTCAAGTAGAACAAAAAACAATAGATAAAGAAAATGTAAGTGAGCATGTTGAAGAGAAGCTAAACGCTTTAAGTAATATGTTAGAACTACATTTAAACTCTTAACGTTCTTTAAAATAAATAAGGTTACTGCCTACATTAGTTATTTTTTTGGAAAACTCAACATTAATTCTTTAGAAAGGGTGAGTTTGAACTGTAAAAGCGGGCTGCTAGTGCTGCATGTGCTGAATTTATTTCAGTAACACAGTATCTCGAGTAGATTCTTGATCAGTTTGTTAGCCCTAAACTTGTTATAAGGAGTTTATTACAAAACAAACTAGTGTAGGCTTTTTTTATACATATAAATCAACAAAATGGAAAACTCAATCATATATACTATAGGAGGAACACTATTAGGAATCATTATTGGTTTTATAATAGCAAAAGTATTAGAAAGGAATAATGCTTCTAAGTTAATAAAAAGTGCAAAAAAATCGGCTTCTGCTATTTTAAAAGAAGCAAATAGTGAAGGCGAGAGCATAAAGAAAGATAAAATACTACAAGCAAAAGAAAAGTTTATTGAATTAAAGTCTGAGCATGAAAAAGTTATCATGTCTCGAGATAAGAAAATGGCTGAAGCCGAAAAGCGTACTAGAGATAAAGAGTCTCAAATATCTAGTGAACTTTCAAAAAACATCAAACATAACCAGAGTTTAGAAGATAAAATAAAAGACAATAATCACAGGTCTGATATCCTATCTAAAAAGCAAGATGAAATAGATAGAGTTCATAGAAGTCAAGTAGAACAGTTAGAGGTTATCTCAAGTTTGTCTGCTGAAGAAGCTAAATCGCAATTAATAGAATCTTTAAAAGGGGAAGCTAAAAGCGATGCCATGGCTTATGTTCAAAGCACACTCGAGGATGCAAAACTAACTGCACAGCAAGAAGCTAGAAAAGTTATAATAAACACCATTCAACGTATTGGAACAGAAGAAGCTGTAGATAATTGCGTCTCTGTTTTTAATATAGAATCAGATGATGTTAAAGGAAGAATTATTGGTCGTGAAGGTAGAAATATTAGAGCTATTGAAGCAGCAACAGGAGTAGAGATTATTGTAGATGATACGCCAGAAGCAATTATACTTTCTTGTTTCGATTCTGTTAGACGAGAAATTGCTAGACTATCTTTACATAAACTAGTTACAGATGGTAGAATACATCCTGCAAGAATTGAAGAAGTAGTTAAGAAGACTACAAAACAGATTGAACAGGAAATTATTGAAGTAGGTAAACGTACTATTATCGATTTAGGGATTCATAACCTTCATCCAGAACTTATTAAAGTGGTTGGAAGAATGAAATATCGTTCATCTTACGGTCAAAATTTATTACAGCACTCAAGAGAAGTTGCAAAACTTTGTGGAGTTATGGCAGCAGAATTAGGATTGAATCCTAAATTAGCCAAACGAGCTGGACTTTTACATGATATAGGTAAAGTGCCAGATGCAGAAGCAGATATGGAAACACCACACGCTATACTTGGTATGCAATGGGCTGAAAAGTTTGGTGAAAAAGATGAAGTATGTAATGCTATTGGAGCGCATCATGACGAAATTGAAATGACTTCACTTTTATCTCCTATCGTTCAAGTATGTGATGCTATTTCAGGAGCACGTCCTGGAGCTAGACGTCAGGTTCTTGATAGTTATATTCAACGATTAAAAGATTTAGAAGATATAGCCTTTGGTTTTGGAGGTGTAAAGAAAGCTTATGCTATTCAAGCTGGTAGAGAATTGAGAGTGATTGTTGAAAGCGAAAAAGTATCTGATCAAAATGCTTCAGATTTATCGTTTAACATTTCGCAAAAAATTCAAACAGATATGACTTATCCTGGTCAAGTAAAAGTAACAGTTATTAGAGAGACCAGAGCAGTGAATATTGCTAAATAAAAATTCAAACATAGATTGTAAAAGCTCACTAATTAGTGGGCTTTTTTATTTTCTGGGATGAAATGTATGAAGCACGTTCTTTAAATGGCTTTTGTCAACGTGCATATAAATTTCGGTAGTTGTTATGCTTTCGTGTCCTAACATGAGCTGTATGGTTCTTAAATCGGCTCCATTTTCAAGTAGATGTGTAGCAAACGAATGCCTAAAGGTATGTGGCGATATAGTTTTGTTTAAATTAATCTTAACAGCAAGTTGTTTAATAATAGTAAAAATCATTGCTCTTGTAAGTTGTTTGCCTCTTCTGTTCAGAAAAAGAGTGTCCTCATGTCCTTTCTGAATGGTTAAATGATTACGAATCTCATTTTTATAACAATTAATATATTTTTGAGCATGTGGTACAATAGGTACAAAACGTTGTTTGTCTCCTTTACCAGTTACTTTTATAAAGCCTTCTTCAAAAAACAAATCTGAAATTCTTAAGTTAGTTAATTCGCTTACTCTTAAGCCACAACTATATAAAGTTTCAACAATCGCTCGATTGCGTTCGCCTTCAGGTTTGCTTAAATCGATGGCCTTAATCAAAGAGTTAATATCATCTAAAGAGAGGGTATCTGGTAGTTTTCTCCCAATTTTAGGAGATTCTATTAGTTCTAACGGGTTGTCAGTTCTGTAATCTTCAAAAATCAGGTAATTAAAGAAGCTACGTAAACCAGAAATCACTCTAGATTGAGTTCTGGCATTTACTACTTTAGCAATTTCATATATATACTGTTGAATCGTTTCTTTTGTAATAGTTAGAGGAGTCACGTCTACTTTATTAGAATCTAAATATGAAATTAATTTCTCTACGTCTAAACCATAACTAGTTATGGAATTGTTAGACAAACCTCTTTCTATTTTTAAATACAGTTTATAGTCTTTTAAAGCGTGATTCCATTTCATTATTACAAAAATATATTAATTATCTGTGTTTTAACTCAATTTTATTGATTTGAAAAGTATAGACTTACTCAAAATTGTTAATAACTATTAATCGTAATGCTTTGAAAAACATATAACTACATTAATTTGTTAATTAAATTGTTTATAAGTATTGAATTTTAGTTCATAATTAGAGAAAAATGTATTTAGTTTGCTGTATCAATTTAAAAACTTAAAGTATTATGAAAAAATTATTTTTAATGACTGCAATAGCAGTTTTCGGATTTACAAGTATGCATGCTCAAGAAGTGAGTTTTGGGGCGAAAGCAGGTATGAACATCGCTACTATTGGCGGGGATTTTGGCAATTATGATGATTATTGGGAAGGTGATGCTAGCGATAATGTAAAATCAAGAGTTGGTTTTCATATAGGTGCTCTTGCAGAAATAATGATTAATGAAAAATTTGCTGTACAACCTGAAATATTGTTTTCATCTCAAGGTTTTAAAACTGAATATAGTTTTGGGTCAGAAAGAGTGGAATCTAATGTTAATTTAAGTTATATAAATGTTCCTATTATGGCGAAATTTTTCCCAATCGAAAATTTAGCTATAGAAGCTGGGCCTCAAGTAGGATTTTTAGTGTCAGCAAAAGAAGATTATGAGTATACAGATTCAGATTTCCCGGAATATGATGAGTCAGGAGATGAAGATGTTAAAGATTCAGTTAATGGAATTGATTTTGCTTTAGGCGCAGGAGCAAGTTATAAATTAGATATGGGTGTTTTCTTTTCAGCACGTTATGTTCTTGGATTATCTGCTGTAGATGATGATGCTTATTATGATGATTATTCATTTTCAAGAAAAAATCGTGTATTCCAACTTTCAGTAGGATATATGTTTTAATTAGTAATTGATTTTTAATAGCGAGAAAAGCCGAAGTTAATAGCTTCGGCTTTTCTATGATAAAAATGAATTAGTTTTTATATTATTAAAATTTAGTATTGCTTATATTTGTATGGAATTTTAAACAAAAATGAATTATCATGAAAAAAATAATATTATTGACTGTAATTGCAGTTTTCAGTTTTGGTTCGATTAATGCTCAAGATGAGGTGATTGAAAAAGCCAAATCCGGTAGTTTTTATGCTGGTGCGAATATAGGATTACCTTTAAGCACTTCTAGTGATGTATCTTCTTTTAATTTTGGATTTGATGTAGCTTACTTGTTTGAATTAATTGATAATTTAGAACTTGGTGGATTGGTAGGTTACACCCATTATATTGGTGATGGTAGTTATTCTCATTATAATAATGGCAATGTTTTAATTACTAATTATAAAGATGCTTCTTTTATTCCACTTGCTGCCACAGCAAGATATTACTTTGCAGACCATAAATTTTTTGGAGGTTTAGACATGGGTGTTGGAATCAATGTATCTGGAGATGCAAAAACAGGATTCTATGCAAGGCCAAAATTTGGTTTTAATTTAGGCCCTGTAGCTTTAATAGCATCCTATCAAAGTATTTCTGGTGGAACAGATTACAACAACTATGGAAACAATGGAAACAATGGTAATTATTACGTTACTACAAGTGGTTTCAATTCTTTCAACTTTGGGGTTGAATATGGATTCTAATATTATATTTAGATAAAGGATAACATGTATTCGTTGTCCTTTTTAATTTTTAAAACTTAAAAAAATGAAAAAACTATTTATTACAACAATGACAGCACTAATGTTTAGTGTATTTACAAATGCACAATCTGGTTTAAATATTGGTTTCAGCATTGGTTTTCCATATGAAACGTACGATTTTAATGATTACTCATTTGCGTTTAATGGTGATATTAATTACTTATTTGAAGTAAGTCCAGCTTTTGATTTGGGTATTGCCACTGGTTATGGATATGTTTTTGGTTCAAGTTATGATTATTATGTTGGTCCCATTTTAGGATGGGTAACTTATGATTCTCCTGATTATCAATATGTACCCACTGCAGCTGCATTTCGATTAAAGGCTAATAGTCGCCTAACATTTGGAACTGATATAGGTTATGCTATTTCTGTTTCCAGTGAAAAGGATCCCTTAGGCTTTGAGTATTCAGGAGGATTTTATTGGAGACCGATGGTTGGTTTTAATATGAATGAGCGTCTGCAACTGAATTTTAATTATATAGGTATTAGTGAGGAGTATTTTTATTATTCTGCATTTAATCTTGGTTTGACTGTAAATATCAATTAAGATTTAAATTTTTGGATATTTAAACCGAAGTACTATGCTTCGGTTTTTTTTATACCTTTACTTTATGAAAAAACTCATTATTATTAATGGACCAAACTTAAATTTATTGGGCAAACGTGAACCGAATATTTACGGGAATTTAACTTTTAATGAATTTTTTGAAGCCATTAAAGAAAAATATCCAAAAGTTAGTTTGGAGCATTTTCAATCTAATATTGAAGGCGAGTTAATTAATAAAATACAAGAGGTAGGCTTTAGTTATCATGGTATAATATTAAATGCTGCTTCTTATACGCATACGTCTATAGGAATAGGTGATGCTGTAGCAGCTATAGAGACACCAGTTGTAGAAGTTCATATTTCAAACACATTTAATCGTGAAGATTTTAGACATCAATCTTTTGTTGCTCCACATACTAAAGGTGTTATTGTTGGGTTTGGACTGCAAAGTTATGAGTTGGCTATTCAGAGTTTTTAAAGATAAACCTGAACTAGAAATATAAAAAAGGCTTCGAATAATTCGAAGCCTTTCTTTTTTTCTTTCTTCTTAAAGATGTATCACTTCATCATAAGCAGCAGCAACAGCTTCCATAACAGCTTCACTCATTGTTGGGTGAGGATGTACAGCCTTTAATACTTCATGTCCAGTAGTTTCAAGTTTTCTACCTAAAACAGCTTCAGCAATCATATCTGTTACACCAGCTCCAATCATGTGGCAACCTAGCCATTCGCCATATTTAGCATCGAAAATCACTTTTACAAAACCATCTTTTGCTCCAGAAGCACTTGCTTTACCAGAAGCAGAGAATGGGAATTTTCCAACTTTAATATCGTAACCTTTTTCCTTTGCTTGTTTTTCTGTTAAACCAACACTTGCAATTTCTGGCGATGCATAGGTACAACCTGGAATATTTCCATAATCTAGAGCTTCAACATGCTGTCCTGCAATTTTTTCAACACAAAGAATCCCTTCAGCAGAAGCTACGTGAGCTAAAGCTTGGCCAGGAGTAACGTCTCCAATAGCATAATATCCAGGAATATTTGTTTGGTAATAATTGTTTACTAATATTTTATCTCTATCTACTGCAATTCCAACATCTTCTAAACCTATGTTTTCAATATTGGTTTTAATTCCAACAGCAGATAAAATAATATCTGCTTCAAGAATTTCTTCACCTTTAGAAGTCTTAACAGTTGCTTTTACACCTTTTCCTGATGTATCTACTTTAGTAACTTCAGCCGAAGTCATAATCTTGATGCCACTTTTCTTAAAGCTTTTCTCTAATTGTTTAGAAACATCAATATCTTCAACAGGGACAACGTTTGGTAAAAATTCAACAATCGTTACTTCAGTTCCCATAGAATTGTAGAAATAAGCAAACTCAACACCAATAGCACCAGAACCAACTACAATCATTTTCTTTGGTTGTTTTGGTAAGGTCATGGCCTCTCTATAGCCAATCACTTTTTTTCCATCTTGAGGTAAGCTTGGTAATTCACGAGAACGTGCTCCAGTAGCTATAATTATGTGGTCTGCACTATATTCTTTTCCGCCAACATCAACTTTCTTTCCTGTTTTAAGTTTTCCAAAACCTTCAATAACATCAATCTTGTTCTTTTTCATTAAAAACTGAACGCCTTTGCTCATGCCTTCTGCAACACTACGACTACGTTTTACAACAGCATTAAAATCTTTATCGAATTCTTTAACAGATAAACCATAATCATTAGCATGCTTTAAATATTCAAAAACTTGTGCAGATTTCAATAAGGCTTTAGTAGGAATACAACCCCAATTTAGGCAGACACCACCAAGATTTTCTTTTTCAACTATAGCTGTTTTAAAACCTAATTGAGATGCTCTAATAGCAGTCACGTAGCCTCCAGGACCACTTCCAAGAACAATAATATCGTATTTACTCATCGTATATTTTTTAGTCGTTTTAAGAAGCTACGAATTTACGAAACCTATTTTTAAAAATAAATGATAGCTTGAAATTTATTATAATTCATCAGTAAAATGACGCTTACCTTTTTCTTTGCTGAATTTCTCTTTATTGTAAGTTGTCGATTGACCTTTTGGTATAGATAACGATTTCCAATTATCTCCTTTTATCATTTTACCCAAATATGCTATTTGGCCAATATGATATGGGTAATGACCTAACTGTCTAAAAATAGCTTCTGATACTAAGTGACCTTCATTCCTAATATATACCATTTTATTCATGTCCTGATCTGAAAGAGTTGAAATAGCATTGAATATGCATTTCCAACCGTTTTCCCAAGCTGCAATAAGTTCTTCTTTATTTTTATAAGATTCTATAAACTCTTGGTCTCTTTGTCGCCATTCTTTTTCACCGTCTTCAGTTAAAAAATTAGTCCATCTACTCAACATGTTTCCAACCATGTGTTTTACAATTACAGAAATACTATTTGAAGCTTCGTTAGGAGTCCATTGTAATTCTTGGAACTTGAGTTGTTCGAAGGTTTTGTCTCCAACTAATTTGTAATAATTGAATTGTTTTATAATGGCAGATATATATGTGTTTTCCATAAATTAAAAGTAATATTAAAACTTTAAGGAAATTTGAATTAGCTATTATAAATACTTATAGTGTGATTATTTTTTTAAATCAGGGATTTGGAATAAAATCTAAAGCAACACCGTTAATACAATGCCTTTTACCAGTTGTGTTCTTTGGACCATCATTAAATACATGACCTAAATGTCCACCACAAGTAGCACAGTGTTCTTCAATCCCATAATAATTAGATGCTCCTTCTTTAGTATAGGTAACATTGCCAGTAATTTCTGTATCAAAACTTGGCCATCCTGTTCCAGAATCGAATTTATGCTCGCTTTTAAACAAAGGTGTTTTACAAGCTGCACATAAATAAGTTCCTTTAGTTTCATTATTATTTAATGGGCTGGAAAATGCTTGTTCGGTTCCAGATTTTCTTAAAACATAATATTGTTTAGCGCTTAAAACCTGTTTCCATTCAGAATCTGTTTTTACTATTTTAAAATTGTCTTCCTCTAAAACCTTTTTGGTTTCTTGACTCATGCAACTTTGAATATTTAATAGAAATAGAATACTAAATAAAATTTTCATTTGAATTAATTTTTATTTTCTTTTTTGTCGATGAATCTTTATCAACTTTACATTCCAAACAATGATTTTAATTAAAACAAAAAGATCTATTAATTATAAAAGGAATGATTTTTGTATTTTTAAATTAAATTAAATTAAATTAAAAAATGAAATTAAAGAATAAAATAGGAGTTTCCATGTTGTTTTTGATGTTTATGGCTTGTTCTACTAATCCATTTACTGGAAAACAAACAATGGCTATTGTGCCAAACTCACAATTATTTCCTACTGCTTTTCAGCAATACAACCAAGTATTATCTCAGAGTAAGGTTGTAAAAGGAACTTCACAATCTGATATGATAACACGTGTTGGTCAAAGAATCTCTATAGCAGCAGAGCGTTGGTTAAATGCAAATGGATATGAAGGATATTTAAAAGATTATCAATGGGAATATAATTTAATTGATGATAAGACAGTAAATGCATGGTGTATGCCAGGAGGGAAGATTGTTTTTTACACAGGTATTTTGCCAATTGCAGAAAGTGAAACAGGAGTTGCTGCTATAATGGGTCATGAAGTGGCACATGCATTGGCTAATCATGGTCAACAACGTATGAGTGCAGATTTAATACAACAAGGTGTTGCAGTTGCTGGAAATGTTGCTATTCAAAATGATAATGATAGAGAAGCTTTTAATCAATATTATGGTATTGGTTCTGCAGTTGGAGTTATGTTACCTTTTAGTAGAAGTCATGAAACTGAGGCAGATAAAATTGGGCTGATTTTAATGGCAATGGCTGGTTATAATCCAAGTGAAGCTGCTGAATTGTGGAAGCGTATGAAAGCAAATAGTGGTGGTAATGCACCACCAGAAATTTTAAGTACGCATCCATCTAATGATTCCAGAATTCAAGAAATCACTTCTTTAGTACCAATGGCTGTAACCGAAGCAAAAAAGTTTGGAACATCTTCTTTCAGACCAATTACCAAATTTTAAAAGTATAATATAAAATATTTACTTACTTTCGAAGCTGTTCATGTTATATGAACAGCTTTTTTATTTTATAAAAATTTGATATGGCTAAACTAGAAAAAGGAGATAAAAAATTATTGAATGCTTGGGCATTTTACGATTGGGCAAACTCAGTATATACTTTAACTATTGCATCTTCAATTTTTCCAATTTTTTATTCGGCATTATTTTTAAGTAATGTCAAAAGTGTAAATGCCTTTGGGTTTGAATTTAAAAGTACTGCTTTAATTACTTTTGTAACGGCTTTTACATTTTTAGTGGTTTCTATTATCTCGCCTTTATTATCTGGAATTGCTGATTATGCTGGGAATAAGAAAAATTTCATGAAGTTTTTCTGTTATGTTGGCGGTCTTGGATGTATTGGTTTGTATTGGTTTAGTTTAGATCATATTTATGTTAGTCTTTTATCTTACTTCATGGGATTAATAGGGTATTGGGGAAGTTTGGTATACTATAATTCGTATTTGCCAGATATTGCTTTTCCAGAACAGCAAGATAGAATTAGTGCTAGAGGATTTTCTATGGGATATATAGGAAGTGTTATTTTGCTAATAATCAATTTAGCTATGGTTATGAGCCAAGAAACTGGAGATGACAAAATGGAAATGATGCGTTTGTCATTTATTATGGTTGGTGTATGGTGGATTTTATTTAGTCAATACACTTTTTATATTTTGCCAAAAGGGGTTTCAAATGGAGAAAAGGTGACTAGAAATGTCATTTTAAATGGATTTAAAGAATTACTTCAAGTATGGCATCAACTTAAAGAGAACCTGAGATTAAAACGTTATTTGGTAGCTTTCTTTGTTTTTAGTATGGCTGTACAAACTATTATGTTAGTTGCTGTTTATTTTGGTGAAGAAGAGATTTTGTGGGCTGATGATAGTGAAAAAACTATGGGATTAATAGTAAGTATTCTGTTAATTCAAATAGTTGCAATTTTAGGCGCTATTTTAACATCAAGAGCATCAGAAAAATTTGGTAATATTAAAACACTTATCGCTGTAAATATTATTTGGATGTCTTTATGTTTTGCAGCATATTTTGTGGTTACACCAATGCATTTTTATTTAACAGCAGGTTTCGTTGGTTTAGTAATGGGAGGTATTCAATCTTTAGCAAGATCTACTTATTCAAAGTTCTTACCAGAAACAGAAGACACGACTTCATTCTTTAGCTTTTATGATGTTGCTGAAAAAATAGGAATCGTTATTGGAATGGTTATTTTTGCAACCATAGATCAAGTAACAGGAAGCATGCGTAATGCTATTTTATTTTTATTTGTATTCTTTTTGATTGGAATCGTTTTGTTATTTAGAGTTCCAAAATTAGAAGAAAATTAGTTTTTGAAGTTTTTTGTATGTTTGAAAAGAATAAATTATCCATTATGAAAAGCCTAAAAGTCCTATCTGTATTTTTTCTGTCTGTAGTTATACTATCTTTTAATTCATGTGATAATGAACCATTAGAAGGTGATTTTGGTTCAAACAACAACAATGCAGAACTAGAATTAAATTGTGCTGATGCAACACAAAACCTTGCACTAGCAACTACAAATTATAGCCAAGTAACTTCAGGTGATTCTAATTATAATGCAGTTTGTACTGCTTATGCAAATGCTTTGCAAGATCAAATTACGGCTTGTGGTGATGATACAGGAGCTTTACAATTACTTTTAGATAGTTTAGATTGTTTACCTAATAATGAGTTTACACTTTGTGATGGAAATGGAAGTGATATTTATTTTCCTTTAGCTATAGGTAATTATTGGAAATGGGTAGATCCTTTTCCAATTAATTCAACACCAGATGTTACTGCAGAAATTATTGGAATGTTTGAACATGATGGAGTTGAGTATTATGAGTTGGAATATACTGGATCTGATGGTGCTTATCATTTTAAATATTTAAGGTATGATTCTAATAATAACTTAAAAGTTTTGGTTTATTATATTGATAATGTAAATGGAAATTATTATCAAGAACATATGCTTATACCTAATTCGCCATTATCAAGTTCATCAGAATGGGATTTTTATGGAGCATTCGATCAAGACACTGCAAATTTTCACTATATTCAAGATGTTTATAACGTAAATTTAACAGTAGAGACTGATTCATGTGAATATGATGGTTGTTTAGAGATTTTCACTAAAAACACCTTAGCAGATCCAGCATTTCCTCAATTTGTTATTTCTGATTATAAAGTTTATAAAAAAGGAGTAGGTATTGTTAATTTTAATGGGAATAAACTTACTGAAATGATTCTCAATTAATTTTTACTTATACTTCCAGAACCAGCTACTTTAGTATCCTCTTTCTCTGGGTTTCCTCTATATTCAATATCACCTGAACCTGCAACTCTAGCTTTTATAGATTTATTGCTAACAACTTCAGCATCGCCAGAACCAGCTAAGGATACATCTGTGTGATTAGATTCTAATTTAGAACCATCAAAATCTCCAGAGCCAGAGATACTTACATCTAAATTTTCGGTATTCCCATTTAAATTTAAGTCTCCAGAGCCTGATAAACTGCTTGATATTGAATTTGCATTTATATTTATTGTCACATCTCCAGAGCCAGCTAGCGAAACATCGAAATTTGTTGCATTAATTTCATCCTTATTCCATAAATCCCCAGAGCCAGATAGTGACACACTGTTAATGTCTTTAAACGGAATAGTGATTTTTATGGTTTTATTCATACTAGTTTTAAGGTTTACTTTGTCTTTAACTTTAATAATTAAATTGTTTCCTTTTACTTCAGTAATCACATGTTCTAATAAGTTTTCTTCACCTTCAAGAGTAATTGTCCCTTCAGTTCCTGCAACAAGAATGTAATCGAAAGATCCAGCACATTTAACTCCTTCATAATCTCCAGTGGATCTTGTAATAGTGGTTACTTTTCCATTGCCATTTACTTTTTGCGCGAAACTAAAAGAGGTAATTAAAATGGCTGTTATAAGAATTAATTTTTTCATAATATATTTTGTTTAATGGTTAGTTTTTGAAAAATGATACACTTCCGTAATCCGATTCTATTTTTATTAAATTTCCAGCACTTGAAGCACCATAGTAACCAGCATAATATTTTTCTCCAGATTCTTCTCGTTTTTTGTTGAATTGAAAATCGCCACTATCATTTAAAGAAGCGTATTCTAATTCGATATCGAAGTTAAAATTGTAATTAGCAACATGACCAATTTTAATTCCTGTATAATCTGATTCTATATTAACATTTCCTGCATTTTCGGTCATGTTAGCTATTTTTATAGAACCATAATCTGCTTCAAGTGTTACATTTTTATAAACATCTCCAATAACTACAGTTAAATAATCTCCATTACCAATAATATTATTGGCTTTGTTAATTTTTATAGAACCATAATCGCAGACATAGTTTATATCTTCAACAGTTTCAATGATAGAAGAGGTGTAATCTGCATTCACATGAATGTTCTTTGCTTTAGCAATAGTAAATCCACTATAATCAGCATTTATTTCACCACTTTTAATATATTCAAAATAACAGTTAGACGTATAATCGAAGCTTATTCTGTTATTGTCTGCCATCAATTCTTTGGTTGTAATTTTTCCATAATCACAACTTATGTTAGCACGACCTTCTAGTTTTCCGAGATTTATATTTCCATAATCGTTGCTTAAATCTACAGCATTTGTAATCGGCATTTTGACTACATAATTTATAGACATGTTTACGTTGTTATTTCCGGACCAGTTCCACCAAGAATTTTTACTTTTATAAAAAATGGTTTTTGCGGAAACTAAATTGTTCGATCCACTAAACTCTACTGTAATATCATCTAGTTTACGTTGTACTTTGTCTTCGTCACTACCTTTAATCGTGATGATGACTTGAATGTCAATTCGGTTTTCATTCCACGTTACAATATCTAGGTTTCCATAGCTGTTATCTATTTCTAATGTGGCATTAGTAGACACATTAAAAGATTTCTTAATGGTTTTTTCTTTGGTATGTTTCTCTATGCCATTGTTATTGGTTGTCGCAGAACCAATAAATGGTATTAGTAAAAAGAGGGTTACAATTTTAAATAGTTGTATTGTTTTCATTGCTTAATTTATTAAGTTGTTTAATGTTTTCTATGTGTTCTAAGGTGTTCTGTAAAATGTCTATTCGGTTCTGAAAGTTCTTAATCATGGCATAGATTACGCGATTATCATCACCACTTTTGGTTAAATCTACTCTTAGATTTTCATACTCAATTTCCAGTTTTTTAATTTGAATTAAAGCATCTTTAATTATGGTTTTAGTTTCCGGATTAGATGCATTATCTAAATTTTTTAATTCTTCAGAAATAGCGCTAGTAAAAAAAGTTTGAGTTTTAGCCATTTCTGGAGATACACTAGCCAAGTCTCTTACTGTTTCTTGTTGATTAATACCAACAAATAATGTGACAATTAAGAGAATAGAAGCTGCAACACCGAGTAATGGTCTCCATAAGTTTCTACTTTTAGACTGACTATCTGAAATACGATTTGAATTCTCATTTAGCTTGTTTAAAAAACGTTTTGTGTGATCAGCATTTGGCTCTTCAACATCAAAATTATCTTTTAAATCTTCAAATAGTTTATTTACGTTGTCTGTACTCATAACTAGGATATTAATATGATTCTAGTGGTTGTAATTTATTTCTTAAACTTTCTTTCGCTCTCGATATAGTGGTTCTACAATTTGCATAACTTATATTAAGTATATCGCCAATTTCCTCGTAATCGTAACCGTCAATTAAATGTAATGTAAGAGATACTCTATAGTTTTCTTTTAATGTGTTTAATGTCTCTAAAACTTGTTTTGCTTTAAGATTTGTAAACTCATAATCAGTAGGAATTCCTAAATCATCACTTTCAATTTTGTACTTAACATCATCAAAAGAAATATTTTGATGCTTGTTATTCTTCTTATAATGATAAATACTTTTATTAATTACAATTCGTTTTAACCAGGCACCAAATGTTAAGCTATCTTGTATGCTATCAAGTTTTGTAAAAGCTGACAGGAAAGCTTCCTGCATAATGTCTTCAGCTTCAAAACTATCTTTTACAATTCTATAAGCTACGTTGTACATGGCTTTGTAATATCTATTATAAATCTCCAATTGCGCTAGTTGGTTTCCAGATTTACAAAGCGATACAAGTTGTTCGATATTTTGATGGGTTAGTGTCAATTAAAACAATTTGTTATTATAAAGATGATATGTTTTTGAGTTTGTTACAGTTTTAGGAAAATAAAATTAGTGTTTCAATTTAAACATGGCATATTAATTGAACTTTTAAATGAAAATATATCTTAGTTTTATAGTTAATGCTTTAAAAATAAGATAACTAGAAATAATAAGATTCTAATTTTAAATGATGATTATTCTGTTTTTAGCTAGTTTAATGACAGAATGACTTAATAATATATATGAAGAAAAGAGATTTATTTAACCTTGACAGTTTGTCATTTCAGGAGTTTGATGAAAATTCAGAATTAATTCCATTAATGACTCCAGAAGATGAAGAAGAAATAAGTAAGGAAAAACTACCTGAAACATTGCCAATATTATCATTACGTAATACCGTTTTATTTCCAGGTGTTGTAATACCTATTACAGCAGGAAGAGACAAGTCTATTAAGTTGATTGATGATGCTAATAAAGGAAGTAAAGTTATAGGAGTTGTAGCGCAAAAAGATGAATCTGTTGAAGATCCTTCGGCTGCAGACATTCATGAAACTGGAACTGTTGCAAGGATTTTAAAAGTTCTTAAAATGCCTGATGGTAATACCACAGTCATTATTCAAGGAAAGAAAAGATTTAAGGTAGCTGAAGTTATAACTGAAGAACCTTATATTAATGCGACTATTCGTGAAGTTCCTGAGGCTAGACCAGCAGAAAAAAACAAAGAGTTTGAAGCTATTATAGAATCTATCAAGGAATTAGCTCTTCAAATTATTAAAGACAGTCCAAATATTCCGAGCGAAGCTTCATTTGCCATTAAAAACATAAAGAGTAATTCGTTTTTAATCAATTTTGTTTCATCTAACATAAACCTTTCAGTTAAAGAGAAACAAGCTTTACTAGAAAATAATGATCTTAAAGAGCGTGCTTTAACTACTTTAAAGTATATGAATGTTGAGTTTCAAAAACTGGAACTTAAAAACGATATTCAGTCTAAGGTTCAAAGCGATATGAACCAACAACAAAGAGAATATTTTCTTCATCAACAAATGAAAACCATTCAGGAAGAATTAGGTGGTGTTAGTCATGACGAGGAGTTGGAAGAAATGAAAAAACGTGCCAAGAAAAAGAAATGGGACGAAAATGTAGCAAATCATTTTAATAAAGAAATTGCTAAAATGCAACGTATGAATCCTCAAGTTGCAGAATATTCTATTCAACGTAATTACTTGGATTTATTTCTAGATTTACCGTGGAACGAATTCAGTAAAGACAAGTTCGACTTAAAACGTGCTAAACGTATTTTAGATCGCGATCATTATGGTCTTGACGATGTAAAACGCAGAATTATTGAACATTTAGCAGTTATTAAATTGCGTAACGATATGAAGTCTCCAATCCTTTGTCTTTATGGACCTCCAGGAGTTGGTAAAACCTCTTTAGGAAAATCTATTGCTGAGGCCTTAGGTAGAGAGTATGTTAGGATGTCTCTAGGTGGTTTACGTGATGAAGCCGAAATTAGAGGCCATAGAAAAACTTATATTGGTGCCATGCCTGGAAGAATTTTGCAAAGCCTTAAAAAAGCTGGAACATCGAATCCTGTATTTGTTTTAGATGAAATAGATAAATTATCTAATTCGCATCAAGGAGATCCATCTTCTGCCATGTTGGAAGTTTTAGATCCAGAGCAGAATAGTGAGTTTTACGATAATTTCTTAGAAATGGGCTTCGACTTATCCAAAGTCATGTTTATTGCAACATCAAATAGTTTATCTACTATTCAACCTGCATTGCGTGATCGTATGGAAATTATCAATGTAACAGGTTATACAATTGAAGAAAAAGTAGAGATTGCTAAAAGGCATTTGCTGCCAAAGCAATTAAGAGAACATGGATTAACAGAAAAAGATTTAAAAATAGGAAAACCACAACTTGAAAAAATTGTTGAAGGTTATACAAGAGAATCTGGAGTACGTGGTTTAGAAAAGCAATTGGCAAAAATGGTTCGCTATGCAGCCAAAAACATTGCAATGGAAGAAGATTATGATATTAAAGTAACAAACGAAAATATTATTGAAGTTCTTGGAGGGCCAAAATTAGAAAGAGATAAATACGAAAATAATAATGTAGCTGGTGTTGTAACCGGATTAGCTTGGACGCGAGTAGGTGGAGATATCCTATTTATTGAATCTATATTATCTAAAGGAAAAGGAAATTTAACCATTACTGGAAATTTAGGTAAAGTCATGAAAGAATCTGCTACCATAGCTATGGAGTATATTAAGTCTAATGCAAAAGATTTAGATTTAGATCCAGATATTTTCGAAAAATACAATGTGCATATTCACGTTCCTGAAGGTGCTACTCCTAAAGATGGACCAAGTGCAGGAGTTACTATGTTAACATCTTTGGTGTCTTTATTTACACAACGAAAAGTAAAGAAAAGTCTTGCTATGACAGGAGAGATAACCCTAAGAGGGAAAGTGCTTCCAGTTGGAGGAATTAAAGAAAAAATTCTAGCTGCTAAGCGTGCAAGAATAAAAGAAATTTTACTTTGTGAAGATAACAGAAGAGATATTGAAGAAATTAAACCTGAATATGTAAAAGGATTGACATTTCATTATGTGTCAGAAATGAGCGATGTCATAAAAATTGCACTTACTAAACAGAAGGTTGTTAACGCTAAAAAATTATAAATGATAAAAAAACCTCGAATTAATTCGAGGTTTTTTTATCATTTAAAAATAAATTATACTTGCAACCGTTTTAAGATAGATTTAGTTACTTTGCATCTTTTATGTTAAAGAAAATTACAAGTCTTTATATAATTCTTATTAGCACCAGTGTTTTTGCACAAATAGGTGGTGAATCTACATATCAGTTTTTAAATTTAGTTTCTTCACCAAGACAAGCTGCACTAGGAGGAAAAGTATTTACAAATGTAGATTACGATGTGACTCAGGCTTTAACCAATCCATCTACCATTAATGTTGAAATGGATAATCAATTAGCACTAAACTACATGAGCTATTTGGGTGGAATAAGTTATGGGACTGCAGCTTATGCTTATACTTGGGATAGACGTACTCAAACCTTTCATATGGGTGTTAATTACATTAATTATGGAAGCTTCGATGGATATGATGAAGATGGAAATTCATCAGGAACTTTCACTGGTAATGAAGCAGCACTTTCTTTTGGTTATGCGAAGCAAATTGGGTATTCAGATTTTTACTTAGGAGGAAATATTAAATTAATAACGTCACTCCTTGAACAGTATAATTCATTTGGCGCAGCTATAGATGCTGGACTTTTGTATATAAATGAAGATATAGAGTTTCAAGCAACGCTTGTGGTTAGAAATCTAGGAATGCAAATAACTACGTATGCTGGACTAAACGAACAATTACCTCTTGAAATTGCTTTCGGTATGTCGCAAACACTTGAACATGTTCCTTTGCGTTGGCATTTAACGTTTGAAAATTTGCAAAAATGGCCTATCTCAGTGTCAAATCCAGCAAGAGCAGAAACAGATTTAGAAGGTAATCAAACACAAGAAAAATCTGGATTTTTTAAGAATGTCTTGAATCATACCATCCTTGGAGCAGAAATATTTCCAGCAGGAGCTTTTAGCATCAGATTAGGTTATAATTTTAGAAGAGGAGAAGAGCTTAAGATTGTTGATCAAAGAAATTTTTCAGGAATATCTGCTGGTTTTGGGTTAAAACTTAATAAATTAAGATTTAGCTTTACGCATGCTAGATACACAAGTGCTTCTAATGCTAACTTCTTTGGATTGCAGCTTGATTTAAGGTAATTCTTTTATTTGGATTAAGATTATTAATTATGAAACAAATCATTATAGCAATCGACGGGTTTTCCTCCACAGGAAAAAGTACAGTTGCAAAGCAATTGGCCAAACATCTTGGTTATATTTATGTAGATTCAGGTGCTATGTATCGTGCAGTAACATGGTTTGCCATGCAGAATCATTTCATTAAATCGGATTGCTTTCATATTCAAGATTTAATTTCTAGCCTCTATCAAATTACTATATCTTTTAAGTTTAATGAAGCTTTAGGTTTTGCTGAAGTTTATTTAAATGGTAAAAACATTGAAAGACAAATTAGAACCTTAGAAGTTTCTAGTTTTGTTAGTCAAGTTGCAGAAATTTCTGAAGTTCGAGAAATGTTGGTAAAACAACAACAAAAAATGGGAGAGAGTAGAGGCATTGTAATGGATGGTCGGGATATTGGAACCGTTGTTTTTCCTGATGCAGAATTAAAATTATTTATGACAGCTTCAGCTGAAACAAGAGCAGTTAGACGCTATGAAGAGCTGATTTCTAGAAGTGAAGACGTTAGTTTTTCAGATGTTTTAAAAAATGTACAAGAAAGAGATTACATAGATTCTCATCGTGAAGATTCTCCATTAATAAAGGCTGAAGACGCCATAGAAATAGATAATTCATGTCTTTCTTTAGAAGAGCAATTCAACAAAATACTTCAACTTGTTGAAAATAAGCTGAAAGAATGCAACTAGAGCATTAATTTTTTAGAAAAATACATTAGGTTAATTTAATCAAAATCACTAATTTTGCACTCCTTTTAGCAAAGAATCAGAAATTAAAAGGGAACAAAACAAATTTAAATTAACACTTCTGTGTGTTATTTGCTTACATTTTCTGAAACATTACAGAATACAAAACATAGTGCAATTAGATACTTCTATAACTAGAAACTAATCGCATTATTAATTTATATTAAATGGCTGAAAAAGCAAAAAAAGCTGAAGTTGAAGCAACAGAAGCAAAAGCAGTTGAAGCAACTGAAACTCAAACAGTAGAAGCTACAGTAGTATCTGAAGCTCAAGCAAATCCTGAAAAATTCTTGAAAGACTTTAACTGGCACAATTACCAAGAAGGTATTGATGAAGTAGAAGATTCTCAATTATTAGAATTTGAAAAATTAGTAGCCGAAAATTTCGTAGATACATTAAATGACGAAGTTGTAGAAGGAGAAGTAATACATATTACAGATCGTGATGCAATTATCGATATTAATGCAAAATCTGAAGGAGTTATTTCTTTAAACGAATTTCGTTACAATCCTAATTTAAAAGTAGGAGACAAAGTAGAAGTATTAATTGATGTTCGTGAAGATGCAACTGGACAATTAGTATTATCTCACAGAAAAGCTCGTGTAATTAAAGCATGGGATCGTGTTAATGCTGCGCATGACAATGGTGAAATTGTTAATGGTTTTGTTAAGTGTAGAACAAAAGGTGGTATGATTGTAGATGTTTTTGGAATTGAAGCATTCTTACCAGGTTCTCAAATTGATGTGAAGCCAATTAGAGATTACGATCAGTATGTTAATAAAACAATGGAATTTAAAGTGGTTAAAATTAACCATGAATTTAAAAACGTTGTAGTTTCTCATAAAGCTCTTATTGAAGCTGATATTGAAGAACAAAAGAAAGAAATTATTGGTCAATTAGAAAAAGGACAAGTATTAGAAGGTATTGTTAAAAACATTACGTCTTACGGAGTCTTTATCGATCTTGGTGGAGTAGATGGTTTAGTTCATATTACAGATCTTTCTTGGTCAAGAATTAATCATCCAAACGAGATTGTTGAATTAGACCAGAAATTAAACGTTGTTATTCTTGATTTCGATGAAAACAAGTCTAGAATCCAATTAGGTTTAAAACAATTAAGCAAACATCCATGGGATGCTCTTGGAGAAGAAGTTAATGTTGGAGATAAAGTAAAAGGTAAAGTAGTTGTAATCGCAGATTACGGCGCATTTATTGAAGTTGCAGAAGGTGTTGAAGGTTTAATTCACGTTTCTGAAATGTCATGGTCTACACATTTACGTTCTGCTCAAGATTTCGTAACTGTTGGTGACGAAATAGAAGCTCAAATCTTAACGTTAGATAGAGAAGACAGAAAAATGTCTCTTGGTATTAAGCAATTATCTCAAGATCCATGGACAGACATTACTACTAAATATCCTGTTGGTTCTAAACATACAGGTATTGTACGTAACTTTACAAACTTTGGTGTATTTGTTGAATTAGAAGAAGGTATTGATGGATTAATTTATATCTCAGATTTATCTTGGACTAAGAAAATCAAGCATCCTAGTGAGTTCTGTAACGTAGGTGATAATTTAGATGTTGTTGTTCTAGAATTAGATGTAGAAGGACGTAAATTAAGTTTAGGTCATAAGCAAACTACAGATAATCCTTGGGATAAATACGAAACTGAATTTGCCTTAGATACAGTACACACAGCAGAAATTGCTGAGGTTGTAGATAAAGGTGCAACAATTGAATTCAACGAAGATATCGTTGCTTTTGTTCCTTCTCGTCATCTTGAAAAAGAAGATGGAAAGAAACTTGGTAAAGGAGATTCTGCTGAATTCAAAATTATTGAATTTAATAAAGAGTTTAAACGTGTTGTTGCTTCACATACTGCTATATTTAGAGCAGAAGAAGCTGCAAACGTAAAAGCAGCTGTTAAGAAGCAAGAGGCTCAAGCAGCAGAGGCAAAACCAACTTTAGGTGATGCTAACGATGCTTTACAAGCTCTTAAAGATAAAATGGACGGAAAAAAATAATTTCCTAAACATTTAATAAAATTAAAAGCCTTTCAGAAATGAGAGGCTTTTTTATTGCCTTATAAAACCATTGCAAACACTAAATTTTTAACTTAACTTTGTCAACCAAATACGTTTGGATACTATATGAGTCAAAAAGTGTTACTTAACGCAACAGAGGTAAACATCATTCTTCATAGATTGGCTTGTCAACTAATTGAAAAACATAAGGACTTCGCAAATACTGTATTGATAGGTATTCAACCAAGAGGGAAATTTTTAGCAGAAAGGCTAACTAAAATGCTCAAGGAAGATTACAAAATAAAGAATGTTCAATTAGGTTTTTTAGATATTACGTTTTTTAGAGACGATTTTAGAAGAGGAGAAAAAACACTAGAAGCTAATACTACAGAAATAAACTTTTTGGTTGAAGATAAAAACATAGTTTTTATTGACGATGTTTTATTTACAGGGCGAAGCATTCGTTCTGCATTAACTGCTATTCAATCTTTTGGTAGACCTAAAGAAATAGAACTATTGGCTCTAATAGATAGGCGTTTTAGCAGACATTTACCAATTCAACCGGATTATAGAGGTAGGCAAGTAGATGCTATTAATAATGAAAAAGTAAAAGTAAATTGGGCTGAATTTGATGGCGAGGATTCAGTATATCTAATTAATAATTAATTATGAGCGAATTAAGTGTCAACCACTTGCTGGGAATAAAATATCTTAACAAAAAAGATATCGAGCTTATTTTTGAAACTGCAGATCATTTTAAAGAGGTGATTAACAGACCTATTAAAAAAGTACCTTCACTTAGAGACATTACTATTGCTAATTTATTCTTCGAAAACTCTACTAGAACCAAACTATCTTTCGAATTAGCTGAAAAAAGACTTTCAGCAGATGTTATTAATTTTTCAGCATCGCAATCTTCAGTAAAGAAAGGAGAAACCTTAATAGATACGGTAAACAACATCCTCTCAATGAAAGTAGATATGGTTGTTATGCGTCATCCCAATCCTGGAGCTAGCGTCTTTTTATCCCAACATGTTGATGCAAGTATAATAAATGCTGGAGATGGAGCTCATGAGCATCCTACACAAGCTTTATTAGATTCATATTCTATTAGAGAAAGATTAGGAGAAGTTAAAGGAAAAAACATTGTTATAGTTGGAGATATATTGCATAGTCGGGTTGCACTTTCTAATATTTATGCTCTTAAATTGCAAGGAGCAAATGTTATGGTTTGTGGACCAAAAACACTTATTCCAAAACACATAGATAAATTAGGGGTTAAAGTTGAAACGAACCTACATAAAGCACTGAATTGGTGTGATGTAGCAAATATGCTTCGAGTTCAGAATGAGCGTATGGAGATTAGTTATTTCCCATCTACAAGAGAATATACACAGCAGTTTGGTGTTAATAAAACCTTACTAGATTCTCTTGATAAAGAAATAACCATTATGCATCCAGGACCTATAAATCGTGGTGTTGAAATTACGAGTGATGTAGCAGATTCTAAACAAGCAATCATTTTAGATCAAGTTCAAAATGGCGTTGCTATTAGAATGGCAGTTATATATTTATTGGCTTCAAAAATTAAACAATAATATTATGATTATAGATAAAGATGGTAATATTACTATTATTACTCAAGAAAAGACTTCAGTTATAGAATTGGTTAAGAAATTAGATGTTGTATATAGTCGATTTAAGAATGATAATATCATTGTTTCATTAACAAGTTTAAAACCAATTCCATTAGAAGAAATTATTGAGTTTTTACAACTTTCAAATACACATAGAAAATCTAAACATTCGTTTGTAGTTGTATCTAATAAAGTCAATCTTGACGACATGCCAGACGAAATTATTGTAGTTCCAACCATTCAAGAAGCTTATGATGTTATTGAGATGGAAGAAATAGAACGCGATCTGGGTTTTTAAATATAGTTAGTTATAAAGATGTTTGTTTTTGTTAAAAATGCAACTGAACATCCAAGACTAAACAACAAACATTAAATGAAGCTCACCATATTAGGCTGTCACAGTGCGACTCCACGTATAAATACCAACCCAACTTCTCAGGTTTTAGAAATTAATAACCATGTATTCTTAATAGATTGTGGAGAAGGGACACAAGTTGAACTAAGAAGAAACAGAGTTAAGTTTAATAGAATTAAACATATATTTATTTCGCATCTTCATGGTGATCATTATTTTGGCTTAATTGGTTTGATTTCTACTTTCAGACTCTTAACAAGAGAAACGGAATTACATATCTATGCACCAAAAGGGCTAAAAGAGCTGGTTACTCTTCAAATGAAACTAGCAAATTCTTGGACTAATTACATGTTGATTTTTCATGAATTGAATTCAAATGAATCTGAATTGATTTTTGAAGATGAAAAAGTTGAAATACATACCATTCCTTTAGATCATCGTATTTATACCAATGGATTTCTTTTTAAAGAGAAAGTTGGTCAAAGAAAATTAGATATGAATGCTGTTTTAAATGCAGACATTGATGTAGCCTATTATAACAAGCTAAAACAAGGTTTTGACGTTGTTAACAAGCAAGAAGTTTTAATTAAAAATAAAACAGTAACAAAAGCTCCTAATTTGCCCAAAAGTTATGCTTTTTGTAGTGATACAGCTTATAATGAAGCTATAGTTAATATTATTAAAGGAGTTACTGTATTATATCATGAATCTACATTTATAGAAAAGAATGAAAAATTAGCAGCTCCAACAAAACATAGTACAGCAAAACAAGCAGCACAAATTGCTAAACTAGCAGAAGTTGACACTTTAATTTTAGGACATTTTTCAACGCGTTATGATGATTTAAAAGTTTTTAAAGAAGAAGCCCTAACTATTTTTAATAGTGTTTTATTGGCTGAAGCTGGAAAAGTGATAGAGTTTTAATTTTTAGTATCTTTCAATCTGTATTATGGAAAAAGACTTAAGCAAATATCGAAAATCTTACGAAAAGCATGAGCTCCTTATAGAAGAAGCTCCAGACAACCCATTGGAATTATTTCAAAAGTGGTTTTTTGAAGTTGATAAATTCTTCCCAGAAGATGAAACTAATGCCATGACAATTTCTACCATTGGATTAGATGGTTTTCCAAAAAACAGAGTTGTTCTACTTAAAAAATACACTTACGAAGGTTTTATTTTTTACACGAATTATCAAAGTGAAAAAGGAAAGGCTATAGAAGCTAACCCAAATGTGTGTTTATCTTTTTTTTGGCATGGAGCAGAAAGGCAAATCATAATTAAAGGAAAGGCAGAAAAGATTTCTGAAAACCTGAGTGATGGTTATTTTGAATCAAGACCACGAGGAAGTCAATTAGGAGCAATAGTTTCAAATCAAAGTGAAGTTATTTCATGCAGAGAAGAACTAGAGGAGAGGCTAGCTTCTTTAGAAAAGAAATTTGAAGGTAAAGAAGTACCAAGACCAAAAACTTGGGGAGGCTTTATGGTTAAACCAATAGAAATTGAATTTTGGCAAGGCAGACCAAATAGATTACACGATAGAATTAGATACGCATTATCTCCAGAATACGATTGGATAAAAAATCGATTATCTCCATAAAATCGACGATTAAATACATCTAATATACTTTTAAACGTGCATTTCATCGATTAAATACATTAAATATCGACGAAACACATGTATTTCGTCGATATTAACATTTCTTTAACAGTTTTTTCAGTTTAGGATTCTAAATTAGCTAAACCAAATCTAAATTACCTACAATGAAAAAGCCTACTATACTACCTTTAATGGTATTATTTGCTCTGTTTACATTTTCGTGTTCAACAGATAGCTTAGATGACACAGCAAATAATGTTAACACAAATCTGGTTGTTCCAGAAACAAAAATTATAGAAATAGAAATTGTTGAATTAATTAATGATTATAGACTTTCTATAGGTCTAAACCCATTAAATAGCATGGATGCAATTAAGTCTCAAGCTTATTCGCATACTGGATATATGATTGAGCAAGATAATGTGTCTCATGATTACTTTTTTCAGCGTAAAAGTTATTTAGTTAGTAATGTTGGTGCTAATATAGTTTCTGAAAATGTTGCTTATGGTTTTACATCTGCAGAATCGGTTGTTAATGCCTGGTTGAATAGTGATGGACATAGAGCTAATATTGAAGGTGATTATACAGATTTTGATATTTCAGCAGAACAGAATAATGAAGGTAATTGGTATTATACTAATATCTTTGTAAAAAAATAATGTTAGGAAAATAAGTAAATTAATATGTAAGCTATATTATTTAAAAATTATTAGATTTAAGTTTGATTAATAGCAATTATCAAAAAAGACCACTATTCAAAGTAGTGGTTTTTTTTATGGCTTATTTTGAAGCTTTCTAAGGTGCTTTAATTAATTATTTAGTATAATTTATTGGCACTATTGTTTAGTGTTATGATTATGACTTATAAAGATGTATTTACCCATTTAATTTTATTTAATACTTATGTTTTTTGGTTTTTATTTAATTATCTGATTGAATGTAGAAGACCTAGGAGACTTATTTATAATTTATATCTGCTTCTATGTTTGTTTAAAATGAAGCTCTAAGAAGTTATGGTTCAAACTAATTTAATGTTTCATCGAATTAGAATTAGTTATAAACATTAAGTTTATAAAATTTAAAAGCCACTCTAGATGAGTGGCTTTTAGGTAATAAGGTTATTGTTAGGAAGGTTTAATATGTAAGCTATTATATATTAAAAATAAACTAAACCTTATTACACATTATTTTTAAAATATGATGCTACTTATTAGCAAAATATTAGTATTGTTAATTTGTTTCTTTATCAGATAAGATGATGAATTTAGATCGTCTGTTTTCTTGGTGTGCTTCTTCTGAACATTTTACGCCATCAGAGCATTCATTTAATAATTGGCTTTCACCATAACCTATAGCACTTTCTATTCTTTCTTGTGCAATATCTCTTGAGAATAAATAATCTCTAGTAGATTTTGCTCTTCTATCAGAAAGTTTCATGTTATACTTATCAGAACCACGACTATCAGTATGAGATTCAATTTTAATCACCATATTAGGATGTTCACGCATAACAGCTACAATATTTTCTAATTCGTAAGCAGCATCTGGTCTGATATCCCATTTATCGAAATTGAAGAATATTGGGTTGATTACAATTTCGTTATTACTAATTAATGGAATTAATAATAAGTCTACTTCATGCTCTTTTTCATGTTCGTCTGTAGTTTCAACTTTTCTTATATCGTCTTTATAATCTGGTTTACTACCTAAGATGGTATATTTATTATTACAATCTACTTCAAAAGAATACTCGCCTAATTCATTAGAGGTAACTTCTTCAATGATCTTACCAGATTCGTCTATTAATTGAACGTTAGTCATTGCTAGAGGAAGTAATGTTTTACTATCTCTAGTTATACCTTTTATTATTTGTTTACATTCAAAAATGTCGAATCCATAAATATCGTCACTTCCCTTGCCATCAAGTCTGTTCGAAGAAAAATATCCAACGTTTGTTTCAGAGTCGATAGAGAAGGCAAAATCATCGTATCCACTATTATATGGAGCACCTAGATTTTCAGCTTTAGCATTTTCATCTTTAATAATATTAGATTTAAAAATATCTAATAATCCTAAGTTTAAAAATCCATCAGAAGAAAAATACAAAGTGCTGTCTTTTGCAACAAAAGCATAACCTTCACGGCCTTCAGTATTAATCTCTGGCCCTAAGTTTTTAACTTCACCTAAGGATCCGCTATCACTTAAATCTACTTTATATAAATCTGTTTGTCCTAATCCTCCTTCACGATCGGAAGTAAAATATAAGGTTTTATTATCTGGACTAAGTGTAGGATGATAAGTAGAATAATCATCACTGTTAATTGACAATTCTTGAATATTCGACCAGATACTATCTTCTAAAGTTGCTTTATAGATTTTTAATTGTACTGTTCCTTTTTTGTCTGTTTTAGCTCTATTTCTTTTGCCAACATTCATTCTAGAAAAGTACATGGTATTACCATCTTTTGTTAAAGCAGCATCTGCATAATGTAAATTGTCTCTATGAACACCTTCAAATTCTAATTTTTTTACATCTGAGATTTCTTTCTTTCCATCTTTTGTTGTGATCTGTCCTTGATATAAATCTAAGAAAGGTTCATCATTCCATTTGTAGATGTCTTTTTTAGTATTCCTTGAAGATGCAAAATAGATTGTGCTATCATGAACTACAGATCCAAAATCTGAATAATTAGAATTTATAGGAAGATTATTAACTTTAACATAAACACCTTGAGTAGAAGCTAATTTTTCATATAGATGTAAGTTACTTTCTTTAACATTCTTTACACGACTATCGTTATTTTGTAACTCTTTAAATTTTACAAGCCAATTGTCGGCTTCTTCATATTTACCAAGACTACGTTGTGTTTGAATATATTTATAAATATGTTCAGGGCTAACATCTTTATTTTTCTCAAGCGCTTTTGCATACCATACAGCAGCTTGCTCTGAGTCTGAGTTGTTATAATAACAATCTCCTAATCTAGTAAGTACATGTACATTATCTTCACCTTTATCTACTGCTTCTTGATATAATTCAGCAGCTTTAAGATAAGCAAAGTTGTCAAAAAATTTGTCAGCAACTTTCTCTTGTGAAAATAGAAAAGTACTACTTAATGCAATTATTGTGAATATTACTTTTGTTTTCATGCTGTTATATTTTTAGAAGTATCTAGGTGATTTAATTCGTTTAGTTTTGAATATTTCGAACATGATTAAAATTTCATGTGTTCCTCCAGTATAATCATTTAATTCAGATAATGGATATTCATAAGCATAACCTATTCGTATTTGTTTAGAAACTTGAAAGTCTGCAAGACCACCAAGAGCCGATGTATTTTCATTTATTCTATATCCAGCTCCTAACCAGAATTTTTCGTAGAATAAGAAGTTTGCTGTAAGATCATAAGATAATGGCGCACCATTGGTAGCTTTAACCAAAAAGGCAGGTTTTAATTTAGTATTCTCACCTAGGTTAAAAACATAACCACCAGTAAAATAATAACTTACACGCTCTAAAGCTGCTACATCTGCATTATTATTGTCTTTAGCATAATCTGTATTCAATATTCTAGGAGCAGAAAGTCCTAAATACCACATTTGAGAATGCCAATATAAACCAGCACCAATGTTTGGACTCCATCGATCTTCAACGCCATAAATATTAGGGTCTTGAGCTCCAGGATCTAGTGCTTGTCTATCTAAACTATAACTAGTTAATCCAGCTTTAAAACCAAATGCTAATTTTGTCTTATCACCTGTATTAATGGTGTAAGAAAAATCTCCATACAGATAAGAAAAGCGTTCGTCTCCAAGTTTGTCATTTATAAAAGACATACCTAAACCAATCTTTTCATTCCTTAAAGGCGCATGAGCAGAAAGCGTTTGAGTAATTGGTCCTCCATCAAAGCCAACCCATTGACTTCTATGTAAAGCAACAACACTTAAAGTCTCTCGACTTCCTGCATAAGCAGGATTTATTGAGATAGTGTTATACATATACTGAGTGAATTGTGGTAATTGTTGTGCAATACCAACCGTACAACTCAATAATGCTAACGCAACTATATAATGTTTAATAAGTTTCATAGGTTATAGTTTTATTTGGTTCCTACGTAGATATGACCATTAAATGGTTTTAATCCACTATTTTTTAAAGTTAGAATGTAATAATATGTTCCATTAGGTATTTTGTCAGCATTACCTACTGAAGCTTTAGAAGCTGTACCATTCCAGTTGTTTTGATAATTACTAGATTCATATATCATTGCTCCCCATCTGTTAAAGATCTTAACTTCGATTACAAATCCACATGCTTCTATTCCAGTAATTTCAAAGTATTCATTCCATTGGTCACCGTTTGGTGTTACAGCATTAGATATTTCGACATCTTGTCTACCACAGTCTTCTACAATACAATCATCATTAATTGTAATAGTAACTTCAGTAGTGTCTATACAGCCATTGTTAGCAACAGTATAACTGAATACATAATCTCCTAATTCAACATCTAAAGGATCAAAATACTCATCATTTAATGTTGTGTCTCCAGAAACAACAATCCAAGTTCCAGACATATCTGTACCATAATAGTAATCAAATAAATCAATCGTACCATCATCATAACATTTATCGTCACTTTCTAGGTTTATTGTATTAATAGTTGTTACATAAACCGTTTGAGTAGCTTGACCAGGATTACCACATGCATCTTCAAAATCCCAAGTCCATGTAATTTCATAATCATTATCTGTTCCATCAAACGTGTTAGTTACTTGAGGATTGTCTCCAATAATTTGCACAGTTGAACAGTCATCGAACTGTAATGTTTGAGGATCTGGAATATTGTCACAATTCACATTAATATCTGAAAGATCATTAATTACAATTGGAGACGTTGTGTCTTCTACAATAATCATTTGAACGACATCTATAAAGTTTCCACAATCATCTGTTACTCTATAAGTTCTAGTAATTGTTTCAAGACATGTTTGTCCATCAGACACATCAGATAAGAAAGTAATAACAGGAGTTGAACAATTATCAGTAGCATCTGTTACAACCGAAATATCAGGTTGAGGCACATCACCAATACATTGTACATTAATATTACTTGGATTAGAAGCAGTAGGGTCAATAGTATCACCTACA
>Ga0209345_10000700_pt1 | contig 42843 bp, 56 predicted proteins | sample Cruoilmetagenom7_FD_187294 | JGI IMG/M metagenome (GOLD analysis project Ga0209345, IMG submission 187294) | Oil polluted marine microbial communities from Coal Oil Point, Santa Barbara, California, USA - Sample 7 (SPAdes) (version 2) | ecosystem: Environmental > Aquatic > Marine > Oil seeps ...
TACTTGGCTATTAATATTAGAATCGTTAAAACTCAAAGCCTCTATGATAATTTCAGCAATTAATTGACCCTTAAAAATAGAATTATCAAGGTTTAAAATTTCTGTGATAGAAGTAGATATTTGCCCAGCATTAATATTAGAATCATTGAAATTAATACTATCAGTTGTTAATGCAGTGTAGTTAAGTGCGGCAAGATTAGAGTCAATAATAGTCATAAGGTCAGAAATAGTATTTTCGCAAATAACATTATTTTGTATTAAATCTGAAATGCTTAAATTTTCAGATAGAGAATTTAAAAATAATTGAGCATTAGAATTAGAATCTAAAATGTTAAGAGCGTCTTCAATAAAATTAGCAAATTCTACATGGATAATATTAGAATCATTAAGAGCAATTATGTCATTTATGATGTTATTTGAAGTTATTTTATTAGCGTTTACATCTAATATATTAAGAGTTTCTTCAATACTATTAATTAATGCTGCACTGATAATATTAGAATCATTAAGAGCAATTATATCAGAGAATGAAGAATCGAAAGCTGAAGAACCTGTATTATTATCAGCAAGAGTAATTGCCTCGCTAATATTGCCATTATACAGTAGCGACAAGGAGGCAGTATCAGCAATATTAAGAGTATCGGATGTATTATTGTCTCCGGTCAAAACTGTCGGCACAGTATCGGCAATATTAAGAGTATCGGTAATAGTTTTAGAATATTGAGAGGTATCAGAGTAAGTGACTTTAACATAATACTCGGCTATGCCTGCCCACGCATAATCACCTTGAGCGCAATATATGTGACATCTGATGTCAAGATTTTGGATATCAGACCAACTCCAAGTAGAAGGAGCGGCCGAATCACTTGTGATGTCGGTATAAGAGGTTTCAAAATCGTATCCTGAAGGAGTCCCCAAATTATATTCAGTCCCTAAAGAGCTACCTCCAAAATTAGGCGTCATCCTTAACTCACCTTCGTCGGCCGAGAAGTTAACCCCGACTTCTACTTTTGAGATAGACCCTCCGGAGGATGGAGCATCGTTTGTTTCTGCTTGCAACCATTTTGTAGTCTCGTTCCCGCCATCCTCTATACTTCTATCAGAATATGAGTCTAAGTCATCATCCCATGCATCATCGTCTAAATACCAATAATCACCCGCCTCCGACCCTGCACTGTATTTATATGTAGTAGTTGTCATAAGATTATTCCTATTCTGATTATCTCTATTTCAATTTAGTTTTTGCAGATATAATATAATCGGGTTTTGGTATTTTTCTTTTTTTTATTTTTACATTACCCTCATTAATAGAAAAGTGCCAATCAAAATCCTCTGGGAGGCCTACCGTGACCTCATCTTCAGGCCAAAACAAATTATCTTCAATAACATCAAAATGCTCATACAAAGTTTTAATAGAATCTTGACCACCCTCTCTTATTTTTTTTCTGATAAAAAGCATTTTTGTTTTATCTGGATTTGTTACTATCATTTCAACTTCGTCATCTTTCTCCTCTTTCCCTTTGTAAAATAGTTTATTGTTTTCTTTTTTGATAATATCAGGAAAAGGGTGCTGCACTATATCCGGATTGCCTCCATTGCCAAAACAAGGATGGTCTGGAGCTGAATATGTAGAAATAATCGCCTTTGTTTTTTTATTTCTGGTGATAAACATCCAAAAAATTTCACCAGAACTTGTTACGTATCTTTGTCTTGCATAGGCCGTCCCTGATGACGTAACCGAAACTCCAAGCCTAATGCAAGTCGCATATGTTGGTGATGGAGAGAGTCCAGCCGTCCAATTGCCTGTATTGTAAGCATATGAAATTGTTGCCATAACATCGCCGGACGTGCATCTAATTTGAGGGTAAAACCCATACTCTCCACCTGGAAGTATCTCCATTTCTCCATATTGACCACCTGATATACCCCAATCGGATGTTGCAGAAACTTCACCTGTAGATGTTTTTAGCTTACTTTGTGAGATAGCTGCATCGCCTACCTTGTTTGTAGTCACTGCACCTGAATCAATTTTGGTCTCTGTCACAGCGAAAGAGCTTATTTTAGTCTCAATAACGGCAAATGAATCAATCTTAGTTTCTGTAATTGCAAATGAATCAATCTTGCTCTCTGTCACAGCAAATGAGTTTATCTTAGTTTCTGTAATCGCAAATGATGCGACTTTTGTTGAAGTCACTGCAAAGCTATCAATTTTGCTTTCGGTCACTGCAAAAGAACTAATCATTGTTTCGGTAATATAATTATTTGCAAGCACCGGCGCGCCGGAATCCTTTGCGAATGCAGCCGCAATATTGTCCCTAAGGTTTTGCATTTGGGTATCAGTTAGCGTTGTCTCAAACCCAAACGCTGAAGATAAGTCCGACCATGCCATATTTTTTCCTCCTTATTTTTTTATAGTAAAATATCGTTACCATCTAACAAAGATTTATCAAGATAAAAAGCGTTTATTACAGTCGCCTCGTCAAGTGTATACATTGTATTGCCTGTATATGCGTCAACCTCGGCTGTTGTTATACACCATCCTTGTGAAGAGTCAACCTGGAAAAAAGAATCAACCAGTCTAATATTGTCTCCTATCTCAGCGTGCATTAATGAAAGATCTGATTTGACTTTATAAACCCTTGGAGGCTCTTTGAGTAGCGTTATTTTTCTTGCTGCCAAAGATAATGCATCAACGGATGATACATACCAAATAGTCTCGTCCTGAAGCATAAGTTCATGCGTACCAAAGCTGTCGACTGATGTGCTGTCAATCTCTGTGACTGTTTTTTCCCAATAATCGCTATCTACTGAATAATCGAATCCGACTACAACCCTATTCGACAGTCTTGTTTTTTCAACATCAAGCTCAATTGATTTATTACAACCTTCATCAACTGTTATAAAATTGGAGGACATTTCAGCAAATCTATGAAACTTTATTTTGCCATCACCATCCGTCCAAATAACGGAATCCGTCATATTTGCTATTCTTGTTATTGCATCAAACACCTTTTCACCTGAATAATGAGCATCCATGGTTATTGACTCACTTGAAAATTGTTCGCTCCAACCGGCAAAACTTGAATAATCAATGTGAGGGTTCGTGTCGCATGTTATGCCTGATAAGCCACCATAGCAAGTGCATAGTGTCCAAGCAATATCTGAAGGTATTGTCGAAGTGAAATCAACAGCGCTATTCGTATCGGATATATTTCTATTGCCTAAATCTGATAAAATATCTTGTAATTTTACATTGCATTTTGTTTTTGAATAAGATACTCCGAAAAGATTGCCCGTATAAAGAGGCAATAGCTCATCCCCGCTTGTAGGATGGGTAAAGCCCATTTTTATACTGCATGATGTTGCTGTAGTGTACGTGCTAACAAAGAAAAGGTTTAATCCTCCATCTGTATTGTCAAGGGAAACTCTAACGCCAGTCGAAGCTACCTTGTCTGATGTCTTTTTTATTTTAGGCCACTTAAGCACCCTGGAGGAGTAATCAGAATTGCCTATAGTAAACGTTCTTTTTGGGCTTGAAGATGGTTTTTGTATTTCATCAATAAACCAACTTGACACTGTATGCATATGATCCTCCTTAATACCCTGATAGTATTATTTTCCCATCATATCTATCATAATACGGCATACTAAACTTATCTATTGGAGACATTGGGTTGATTATCATAACGCTTGAGACATCTGATACCCCTCCTGAATTAACCCAAAAAAGCAGTTGGTTACCATCCTCCCAATATCTGTTTATAGCTGTTTTATCATCCTTTGATATGTTTTTAAGCTTAATAATTATATTATCGAAGTCTCCGAATTTATATATTGATCCTTCACCGTTGGCTTTTCTCGCTTTAGCTGTTATTTGTTTTTTTGTTTTTTGATAATCCCCCCAAACAGGGGAGAGTTTGATATTATCCGTGGAACTTATCCCAAGGTAAAAAGAATCCAAGCTCATTAAGAAAACCCTCCCTCTAATTTTAACTTCCCTTTATAAAGAGTATCATATGGGGGAGCATGTCTATCCATAGGGCTGCTTTTATTTGTAAGCACAAGCCCTGTATAATCGGTATCATGGCTTATTTTGCCTATGTTTAGTTTTGAAATATTAAGTATAAATTTATTGCTTGACGGTAAGACATCCTCAAATAAAGTCAAGACTGTATTATTATCATACCAATCATTTATCTGATTTGTATCTGATATAGAAACGTAACTTAAACCAAAACTAAAGCCTGTAAAACTGCCCCATATATATCTTTTATATGATCCGTTCTTATTCCTATGTTGGCTTACTACTTGCTTTTCTTTTTCAGCAAAGGACTTATCAGGATAGATATCGATTGCGGTTGATGAGTCAACCCCTAATCTAAAAAAACTCATGGATAACCTCCATTTTTTTATATTGTTTCATAATCCATGCCTTGTTTTTTCAAAATAGCCATTGCCGGCATGATCTGGTCGATTACAATATCCTCCCAGTCATTTTTGTCCATACTCAACATTGCATCCGCGTTTGTCGCGTTTGGAAGGACTTCGATATTTATTGTTATGTTTCCTTGCTCTCCGTCTAAACCCGCGTCAATTGCTGTCGGACGATTGCCACCGCCGCCGTTTCTCGTCTTTTCATCGTCAAGAAAATTTGTTAAATCAATATTTTGTCGCGGCGATAAGACTTTCTCACCCCTATCAAGAAGATATGTTCCCTCCCTGGGGATATAGTCCATGCCATCATGTGCGATTCCAAGTAAGTTTCCTGATATTGCCGCTACTTGAGAGTTTCCGAACGCAATGGCCGCCGCCGCCGCCGCCGCGCCCAAAGCCGGCCCCACCACTGGTATACCAGCCATAGCCTTATACGCTGATATGGCGGCCGCCTTCGTGTCATTTCGTGTCTGGAAAATGGCTAAAGCTGAAGATAAAACAGCCCCTTTTTTTCCGAACAATGTTGCCAAACTATGCAAATTATCATATCTTTTGTTACTAACTGCAAGCTCTCTCTCGTTAGCTTGTTTTTGTAATAATTCTTTTTTCGCTTGATCTTTTTGCTCATCTTTGGCTTTGATCTTTCTTCTTTTATCTTCATTTTTTTTCTTTTTCGCGGCATACATTTCTTCAATCATTCTCTTGCCTTCCTCATGGTCATCAACTCTGGCAAGTTCCTCCTCCCTCCATAATTCTAAACGTTCGTCCTCGGACAAGGTATGCTCTTCGTATATCACCCTTAAATTTTCAAGCGCTATTTTTTGATTTTCGTTTTCATTTAAAATATTTTCATTACTTCTTGCAACATTTAAATCTGTAAAAGGGTAAAGGCCATTGCTTGCGTCATCTTTTAAAGCGGAACTCTCAGACAATATCTGATTGACTTCGCTTACCTGGGCAATTATCTCTTTTTTTGTTTTACGAATATTATCTATAGTTGTTTTAAGTTGTTCTTCCTGGAGCTTACCTATTAGACCACCTTTAAGACTTAAGCCTGTTATGTCTGGCAGGTTGTTGTCTGAAGCTGATGATGTTTCCTGCTTGCTACCATACCCCTTTGAATTATCGTCCCATGAGTAAGGACTGGCTGCTTGTGCTGCCGCCTCATTTATCTTTATCATTTCACTCTCAACTGCTCCAATGGCAGTTAACGCACCTTTAGCACCATCGACAAAAGAATCCCAACCTTTAGTTGTGGTCTCAAAAAAACTCTCCATTGTGCCTTTTACCGTTACAATAGCCTCTTTGAAAAACATTAAAACATGCACCACACCTTTAATAGAAATAACCACACCATTAAAAGCGGTCTTTATACCTTCGCCAAGCGCTGCAAATGTCTCTTTATTATCTACCACAAGTTTTGAAATGCCGTTCATTACTCTTGTCATAACGGGCATTAATTCAACTGCCATGGTGTTTGAGATACCTTTAATAGAGGAGGACATCCTTAACATAGAATCATTAAAATTTGCAGCGGCCTCTCCTGCATCACCAGAAATAACAAGGCCAAGTTTTTCGGCCTCATCACCCATTTCTTTAATGCCTTTTGATCCATCCTTCATAGACTGGAGCATTGAGACACCTTCGGTATCAAACAGCGCCATGGCTAATCTTACTTTATCAGACTGCTTTTCCATGCCGTGCATAGCATCCGCAATGTCCGCGAATTGTTCGTCTGGTTTTTTATTTTTGATAGAATCAACTGAAATCCCAAGCTCTTCAAGTGCTTTTACGGCGACTCCTGTCCCTACGGACGCCTCAGATATCCTCCTTGTCATACGCTGGATACTTGTGCCCATAGCCTGAGTTGATATACCTGAAAGATCGGCAATATGGTTTAGCTTGCTCATTGCCTCCGTTGAAATGCCTATGCGGTCTGAAAACTTTTGAACTTTATCGAAAGAATCCGCAACATTTTTTGTTAATGCAAAAACGCCAACAGCCGAAGCCGCCGCCGCCGCCCCGATAGCAAGTATAGGAACTTTTGCGGCTGAAAGCTTAGATCCAAGCTTATCCATTGTTCCGGAAAACTCATCTTTTCCTTTAATCGTAAATGTTAAATAATCTTTAGAATTGCCCAAGTTCCCCCCTTTTTCTAATATCCATTATCTATTTTAATCTCTTCATTTTTGATAACCCTGAAGGCTTCAATGATTATATTGTTTTGCTCCATGATGCTCCCGCTATAAGGTAGGCATATCCTGGTGTAATAACCCGTCCTTTTATTTTTATTTTTAATCTTAGTCGAATTCCCATCAAAATGATATTCATGACAACTATAAAACATATCTAAAAGGATGGCCGTGCTGATACCAGCAACTTTATCAAGATGAGACGGCGGTTGACCTGCTATAACATACCGTCTCACGGCCTTTTTTAGTTTTTTATTTCAGCGCCACTCATTGTAGACATCCTGATCAATTCGCCCATTATATCTATTATAAGCGTTGAGAACATTGAATATTCGCATAAATCCTCAACAGTAGGCATTTTGCCATTAATAGTAAACCCTTCCTTCCATATCATATGATGCTCTAATATTTTTTTTGATGTTCCTTGCATTTCAAGACCGGCCTTAAAAGATTTAGTATGGTTACTTTTATTTTCTTTTGCTTCATTTACCTTTTCCAGATCAGGTATTATCAAAAGAAAAGCCTCCCGTGTTAATTTTTTGAGCATTAACACAACCTTTTCGTCTTCAAAAGCTGTCTCATATTTTTCCCAGTCTATTACATAGTTAGTCATTTTTTTTTATTCTCCTCTTGTTTTAGTTAATATAATTATTTAAATTTTATTAATTTAATACCCTGTCATAGCGTTTGTTAAGGATATATCCAAAGCCGTTGATGATCCCACGTTGTATGAACATGCCCCCGCAAAGCTTATTTCAATAGCCCCAGTGCCGCCGATATTGATAGGATATTCTGAGAACTTAAAGCTCGGCATAATTACCTCAAGCTCATTGCTTGTGTTTTCAGTAAAAGTTGTTATCATCTCGATAGTATCATATGATCTTGCAATATCTAAATTTGTATCATCTTCATAAAGAATTGTCCCCGATACTTCAATAGTTCTTTTACCCGTTCTCCTTATTTTACCTGGCAATTTTGTTGAATTAAGGACGCCAACAGCTTCAAGGTTGTTATTAAAAGTCATTGTAAGCCCTGTGATATCATCTGCACCACTACCATTTATACTGATACTGGTAGTGTCCCATAAAAAGCTTTTTGCTGTAGTACTAAATGAAGGCGTGGTTTTTGCGGCTTTGGCATATTTGCCGCCTACCATGCCCATTGTCACTTTAACTATCTCGCCGGCTGCAACTTCGAGAGTTACCTCGTTACAGCACATATCATAATATTGGAATGAGCTACCTATATCTCTATAAACCTCTACTGTCATTGGGATAGTCGCGGCGTCAGCATGAAAGTCAGAAGTTTCAGGGGTTAACTCGTAAAACTGCCCGTTAGCAGTTGATGTCGGTGCTGTTTTATCACCTAACCACGCAAGAAGGGGTATGCCTATCTCGTCAGCGTTTGGGTAAAATACCACTTCTCCTGAGATTTCATTCAACCCTTGGTAAGCGTCCTCTTGATCAAATCGGCCATAATTACTATCATCTATTAATTGAGGTTTTGTCTCTACGAAGCTTTCAGAAACAAATGGAATATAATGGAAACTATCCACGTTTGCCGTTCCAAAAGCGCTTTGAAAAGAAATCCCTAAATGTCCCTTCATACCATATGCACTCATACTTTTTCTCCTTTAACTTGATTTTTTTTGAGTAGTTATTGTTATTGATGCGCTGTTAAAATAAATTGTCTCCCTGGAAAAGTCTATTCCGGAATAATTTATTTCATAGCTTAGGATAGCGTCCACGGTGTCATTTAATGTTCTATTATCAATAAGAACATCCATGACTGCTTTTTCGGCATCTTGGAGTTTGTCCTCTGCATCACTTCCACTAATTGCTGATGAGCATTGAATTTCTATATTGATAACAGGCGTAGCAAACAAAAATTTGCCGCCAACTGTCAACGGTTCATACTCAAGGCTATCTTTGTAAATACCTATCCACCCGCTACCTGTCACGAGTGTTTGATTTACGTCAACGTTTTTACTTCTATTTCTTGTTATTTGATAACCAGTGAGATTAGCTTCAAGAATATCTTTGACCGCTTTTGTTATATCTGCAAAGTTTATCATATTGTTTTTTTAGCCTCCTTGTAAAAATGCATTGCGACTTTTAATATTGTTTCTATTTTTTGCTGATCGTTCGGTAAAAGTCTCCTTTGAGCAACGCCTATCCCTAAATGGTGTATTTTTGCATAATTTTGCCTTGACCTAATTCTTGCCATGGTTTTAGTAGCTTTATGCTCCCATTTTTTTTTCATGTCGCCAGTAATATGAAGAATTTTGCTCTTACCTTTTTTTCTTTTTGATGCAATTGTCGAATGTTTTAGTTTTGTCCATTTTTTACCATCACCAGATAATCGACCTTCTTGCTCAAAGTTTCTCGATATCCATTTACTAAATTCTGTAACATAAGCAGAGTTTAATTTTTTTTGGTTTTTAATTTTTTTGGTAATCTTTTTAATTTTTTTTTCATAGGCCGGAATGTCCATTATAACTACCTCGAATCATTATCTTTTCCTGTCAAAAGCTCGTACAGGAGGCTTAAAATCCTCCCATACGATAACATTACTTTAATCGTGAACATCAATTGTCGGCTAAACTATGACCTTTTTTTTGTCCGATATAACAAAAAGATTGAGGAGGTCTTTTATAACCATAATCGTCTAAACTTTTGGCAATTTTATATCTTACCGCATTTTTAATCTTAATTGCATTACCTACTTCTTTGTTCTCAAAATACTTCCAGAAAAAAAATTCGGATATACCTGATGATTCTTTTGTTGCAGCCCATAATGCTATCAGTCTTTCAGATAATATCCTCTCTACTTCAAACTCACCAATGACCCGCTTATCAGGAAAGCTTGAATATACGATAACTATTTTGAACTTTTCAACAGGAACTACTCTTCGATATTCATACAATTTGTTTCCATTGAAAATTTTTTCTGCAAACTCTGGTTTAATCGACATTAAAACTTTTTTCAACTTTAACTCCTTTCATTTTCCAAATCTTCGATATAATCGGAATCTATACCAGTAAAAGGATTTTCTGTATCAAGCATACTCTCGGTTGGATGATAATCTTGAGTTGTACTCCACACGCCAAATTTATTTGCCGATTGTTCAATAATTGTCCCCGAACTTGTGACAATTCCTATTTCGCCTTTTTTAAGCTGTTTGATCCTGTCATATAAAAAATCTTTGAAGGCCATAGCTCTCTCAATATCTTGCCTGATTAAGAGTTTATAGTAGGCCATGTCAATCGCAAGGTCTTTCACAATAGGAGGTGTATCAGAAAAAGGAGTAGAATACTCAGGTGAAAGAGCAGAGTTTAACTCAATATCGGCATAATCCAATAGACCTGATTTAATATTGGTAGGATTTACAGCCCATGTTGAACATATTGGATATCTTAATATAACATCTTCATAGCTTGCGTAACTCATTTTTTCTCCTTAGAGTTTTCTCATTAGAAATATTTACTTTCATACACCAATAATTTTTGATCGATTATCAAATTTAAAAGAGCTTTAAGGTCTGATTTGTCTGCAAACATTGATTCTATTGTTGTTTGGGAGCTTTTATCTTTATTTGCTTTACTTAAATACTCTATATCGATTTTAGTTACAATGCCAAAACCTTTAGTCAGGAACATTGATGATTCGGAGTAATATTCCAAAGCATTTATAACATTTCTTATATTTTCTTCTTTGATAAATTCCAGAAAAGTGTTTCTGATTGTTATGGCTTTTTCAATGATACTTTTTGAAACGACTCTTTTTTTCTCATACTCATATTTATTTAAATGCGCAAGGTCTCTGACGTATAAAAATCTGCCCAAAGTTCTTTCCGGATATTTTTCATGGTCTCTTTGCATTAAAGGCCAGTTACGTTTAAATCTTTCACGCCTAATTTTTTCAGTAGCATACCCAATATGCATAATATGAACATCTTGTAATACTTTAATATTGCCGACACCTTCATTTAAACTTGTCTCAGGATGCTCATGCACCATGCCAAAGAATTTAACACCTCTTCTATTTCTGAATATTCTGACAGGGTAATCGGTTTTATAAAGAGCGGCCGGCTCTACTGCATAATGATGCTGTGGCACGCTATATCCGTCATAAAGATTTTTCTTTAAATATTTTTTAAGATTATAATCCATTTCGATAGTTTCGTCACCATCTATCCACAATATCCAATCCATAGATGCTCTTTCTACAGTAAGATTTCTTGCAGCATCAAAGCCGATTTCGATAGGAGACTTTATTGTAAAATATTTTATATTTACACCCTCCTCCATAATCATTTTTACTATAGTATCAATAGTAAAATCTGTAGTAGTTCTGTCGACTCCGATAATTATTTCATCGGCAATGTTTTTAAGTTTATCAATACAATTACGTATTTTTGCCTCTTCGTTTTTGACAATCATGCACACGCTCAAGGTCTCCTGGGGATCTTGATTGTATCTTTTTTTATTTATATCATGGACAACAACATCTTTTTGGTTAGGTTGAAATGTTGCCAAATAATGCCCGTAAAGGTTATCGGCTGGATGGGGGATAGTAAATACTTTAAGATTGTCTTGTGTCCCTAACATTTCGATAATATCCTGTTTTTCAAAATGCCAAATATGCGCCCTGCACCAATCAGGGTTGTCATTATACCCTATTGCTTCCCATGCCCCATAAGGTGTAGTTATTATAACCATGCCCCCTGGGTTAACATGTTTTTTTAATGTGTTTATAATTTCAGTTGGATTTGGGACATGCTCAAGAACTTCGCCCATTATTAAGATATCAACTTTTGGTATTGGAGGTAAATCATCATATTCTGCTTCAAAGAAAGATATATCTTTATCAGGATAAGAAACGTTCTTCCATTTTTTAGCAGCCTTGATGTTCTCTGATGAGATATCTATTCCAATGTACTTTTTTATAGTGTTTTCTGGTAAATACTTTTCCAAATTCATAGCATAATGGCCATGAGCGCAACCATAATCAAGGATAGATATTGGTTGGTCTCTATCTTGGCTCATACGATAAACCATATTAAGACATGCCTTAAAACGATTGCAGGATGAAATGTCTTCTGCCTCATATTCAATACCTCTGCTTTTTTCATATTCATAAAAACGCTGATAATGTTTTTTATAATCTCCATCAAAAACAAAACCATATTTGTTCTGGAATTTTGGATCAACATTTAAAATGTCTTCCAAATGCGTAGTATTTATTAGAGGTATAATATCACTGTTATGGATCATATGTTTAATGAAAGCTGTTTGAGAATTTTTACCCTCAAATATTTTAAATATTCTTTTTTCCCAATCAAAAGCAATATCATCCCATGCCTGTTTTTTGGCTAAAGCTTTTTTATGGAGTGCATTCCAAATTCTGTCATCATTACATATATTCTCAATTGTTACTGTGAGAAAAGGCTCATCTATTTCGTCATCTTTCCTTAACCTTAATAATGTCGCCCCTGCATCTTTCATTGTTTCAGGCAATGCCCCAGTTTGGAAACCAACAAAAGGCGTGCCACATGCATTTGCCTCAAGACTTAACATGTTACTGGTATCTTCAAAAGTTGTCGGATGAACCACAAGCATACACTTGCTCATCTTTTTGTTTAATTCTTTTTTTGATAAATGGCCAAGTATTTCGACATTTGGTAAAATATTACATCTATGGTACAGCTCATCATAATATGGTTTCATTTGTGCTGTGACATTTTCGTACGAACAAACATATAATTTATGTTCTGGAAGTTTCTCCATTATTCCACCAACTTTAACAAGGTTTTCCAAACCACGCTCAGGCCTTGATGCAAATATTAATGAATTTTTCTCTCTCTCTTTATAAGGAGTATCTTTAATTTTATCAAAAATAGAATAATCTACCCCATTTTTGGTAACGTAGATAGAGTCAAGAGGTATATTATATGTCTCGTGAACTTGCTTCTTATGCCAATCGGAAACGGTAAAAACTTCGTCTATGTTCATGAAATGACGGTCGTCTTTCGCTCTAATAACAGCTATATCATGCAGCCACCAGATTTTTACTTTAGCATTGATCCAGTCATCGAGAAAAGCTTGTCTGTGTCTCTGGATAATACATACATCATGCGGCGCATAAGCCGTTTTATGGAATATTTCTCCAAGAGGATACTCTTCGGATATTTCTCCACAATAGAAATATGATACATTGCTTGATGTTCTTTGCCGTTCATCCTTCGTGAAGACTCTAACAGTGTGGCCTCTCTTAGATAGCTTCTCGGCCATATAATATCCGGCCGTTTCGCTTCCTCCCAACCCTTCCTCTTTAAGAGTTTTCCCGTCAAAAGGTAACCCGCCAACATGAAAGATTATGTCTAACTTTGTTTTATTTTCCATTTTTTTTTACTCTCCCCTCGTTTTTGTTGTTATTTTTAATCTATCGGATAATTTTTTTCTTCATATTTAATGACAAGCTCAATTAACAATGCAAGATCTTCCATCCCTTGCGTTCCCATTTTGCTATCCCATAGGTCATCAATCTTTATTAGTGCCTGTTCATAATCGTTTTCATTTTCAATAGTATAAGCTTCCATTTGTACCTCTTATTATTTTTTATCAAAAATTATCCGCAATTGCCGTGTTTTGGCTTACAATAGTTGTCAATAAAATTTATTAAGCATAATTGTGTATACAGCATTTTTAATTCTATATCTTTTCTTTCATGAAAATCCATCAATTTAAAAACTCCGCTAATAATTGGAATATAATATTGAGTAGGAGTATCCCCAAATCCGCCACCGATTTTTCTCGATATACATTTTTCTTTTGATATTTTTGAACAAAGTTTTCCGATTTTTGATTTAGGCCAAAATGTTGATTTGATATTTTTGTCATCACAATATTGTGATATGGACGAGTATTCGGTCAGGGTTAACATTTTTTGTCTTACGGTCGCCAACGTTCTACTCATTGCCGTAAGCTTTAATTGAGTTTTTTCATAGGACTCTTCTTTGATAATTTTTTCCATTTCGTTGAAAGTTTCAATATATTTAATCTTTAGCCCCATAGCCTTCTTGCCAGTATACCCCATGGCAAGAATTGTAAGACCGTCTTTAGTCAATTCGTACATCGGTCTTTTTTCACCTTTGGCATCTTTATATTCAACCAGTCCAAAATTGGACTTATTAAAGCCTTCTGGTATTTTAAGAGCTTTGATATCTCTTAGAACATGTTTATGTTCTTTCCCAAACACCTCAGCCACTTTCAAACTCGTTGTTCTCGGCTCTAAACCTTTAATCGTTATTGCGTTTTCAATCATTCATCTCTCCTCTAAATGATATGTTTAAAAATTAATTTCTTTTTTTACTTCTTTGGGTATGTCTTTTCCTACACTAAGAACATCTTCAATCTTTTTTGTCTGGAGAACATCTTTAATCTTTTTTACAGGTTTTTTTACAGATTTTTTTTCAGGTTTTGATGGTAAACCAAACTTTTTTCTTTCTTCTTCTGTAGGTTCTATTAAACCTTGTAAAATGGCATCGTCACGCAACATAATAACTCCTTCCATATAATTATTTTTTTGACATTATTCGACTTTTATCATAGCATAAATAAAGCAAAATGTCAAGGGTTTAAGTAATTTATCAAAAAAAAAGCAAGCCATAATAAGATAGCAAAGTGGAGGAGAGGTCACTTTGAATTAAAATGGCTTGCTCATGAAACATACATATTTAAACTGAGGTTACATGTGTAAGCAAAAACCCCAAATTAGCACTGGTTATTTTCTCGTCCTGATAATATCCGAGCTCTATCTCTTCGGCCTTTGTTTTTTGGTCAAAAGGATGTATTTCTGCTTGCATATTAGGTAAACCACCAGCCGCCCATCTGAAAGAATACATAAAGCTTGGCTCTTCAATAGAAGGTGTAAGCGGCGCAAAATAAACAAGGACATAATCAGACCACAGCCTTGACAGAGAGGCATCAAGACCCTCCTGAGCTGTGTTCCTCCACGCTTTACCAACAACAAACCTATCAAGATCAAAGATTGTTTTCATATTATCATGAGAGGCGTATCTTGTTTTTGGTGCGTTTCCTGAACTTCCATGGATAACTTCCATAACGTCCTCGTGTTGTCTAAAGTTTGTCCAAGCAAGATCACTCATAAGGATGCTATTAGGTTTATACCCTGTAAGACCTTCTACATTGTCAATTGCAGTCCATATGTCACTAATAGGTGCTGAATAACCGTTCCTATGTTCTATCCAATCTGAATCTATTGTAGAATAACTCCCAATATTACTACCTGACGTGCATTTGTCAGCAAGCCTTTTTTCCCACCCCAACATGAGTTTTGATTTAAGGTATTTAGCTCGCCCACCTCTAAGTTCAGTAGCATACGCTGCATCCATATTTACTCTATCTTCGAGTGTAAGAGGCGTTTTCAAGGCATAATTTTGTGCAAAATAAGTTTCAGACGAAACATTTCTTGTTATAACGTTGGCCTCTGTTGCAGGCGACCTTTTATCGTCCTCTACTCTGAATGCATCCGCCTGTGACCAAACAAGATAACTATCAGCCTGTTTTTGTACTGGAACGACTGGCGCTATTTGATCCGCAATCATCCCGTTTGGTCGATACTGCATTGCTATCCTCGAAAGAGGTATATTAACGTGCAAACCTTTTCCTAAAGTTGTCATTATTTACTCCTTTTTTTATGTTATTTTTTTTTAATTTTTTAATTTAGTTCTACCTAAAAGAACATGCTTTGGCCTTGGAATAACAGCTTTTATAGGCTTTGCTACACCATAAGACCAATCTAAATTATTTTCAAGACCTACTGTTATACATTTTTCCGGCCAAATTGTTTCCTTTAAGCTTGATGTCGTGTATCTCATTTCTTTGTTGAACACTTCTGTGAAATTTTGGTCGACTTGCATAGGATCACTTGACGGCATTTTGTCATAGCAATATTCAATAATTTCTCTCTCTGGGTTTAAAACAATGATTTCAACAGCTCTTTTTTTCCCACTTTCAAGAAGGTAAAAACCATCATTATCAGAAAGAACATTGCCAAAAGGATGTTGGACTAAAAGAGGTTTCCCTCCGTTACCAAAACAAACATGGTCTGGAGCGCAACTTTTAGCTATCTCTTCCCTTGTAGCTTTATCCCTTAGTATAAAAATCCAGTAAATTTCGCCTGATGATGTATGATAAGTAGAGTTTACGTATGCGTATATTGCACCGATAGTATTTTTCATCCATAATCTTGTGACATAAACAGCCCCCGTAGCAACGCTTGGATTTATATACACCTCAAAAGGTTGTGCGCATTTAATGGATGGGTAATGAGAAAATGTTCCTCCTGGGAGCGTAAATGATACACCTGTCAACCCTATGACAGATTGCTCAGTAGTGCTTGTGCCTAATTGTGCTTGCTTTACGTCACCATCCTTTATTTTGGCTGAAGTTACAGCATCGTCTGCTATTTTAGTCTCTGTCACCGCACTTGTACCTATCTTAGCAGCCGTGACTGCACCCGTCCCTATTTTGTCGGCCGTGACTGCACCCGTTGCAAACATTGCCTCAGCAATATAACCATTTGCAAGCACTGGAGCGCCGGAATCTTTAGCGAAAGCAGCCGCAATATTATCTCTCAGGTTTTGCATCTGGGTTGAGGTTAATTTCGTACCATACCCAAAAGCCGCGTTTAAGTTTACCCATGCCATATTTTATACCTCTTTGTATTTTTTTTTACATTGAAGTAGTGACGGAAAAATTAAAAAGCCCTACACCTGTCCCGCCAGAAGACACATCGGCCTTTGCTTTCCCTACGAGCCCTGTGCCGGCCGTAGCTGTAATAAGCCATCCTGATGTAGTAACTGTCAAAGGATCACCGGCCGATACAGCATCACCGGCTGAAAAGCTTAATTCTCCGACAACTCCAATAACGGCTGTACCTGAGGTTGTTACAGAGTTATATAAAATGCCGCTTGCTTCAATTCCATCGTTAGCTAATTTACTATCAACGAAGGCGAAAGCTTTGTAAAGAGTTGTTGCAGCGCTTAGGTCTTCGGCTGTAGCCTGTGTCGTTTTAATAGGCCTTCCCATTTAAAAAACCTCCTATAACTGATTTAATCTGTTGTTAATTTATTTCTATAAACTACTTACCTGGTGAACAGGGTTAGAAAAGTCAAAAAGTCCCATGCCTACAGCACCCGAAGAAACGGTCGTTTTTGACCTTCCAATTGACACACTTCCAGAAGCGCAAGTAGTAAGCCATCCTGATGTAGTTACAGTTAATTTCGCTCCGACACTTATGGCTGCTCCGGCTGCATATCTCATTTCACCTAAAAAACCGAGTGTTGCGTGCTGTGTATCGTCAGGATCATTATAAAGTATGCCTCCAGCTTCAAGCCCATTTGCTGCTAATTGCCCGTCATCAAGAGCGACTGCATGATACAAACAAGTTGATGCACTAAGGTCTTCACCCGCCGCTATCGTGGTTTTAACGTTTTTACTCATATCTTTCACTCCCTTTTATATTGAAAATTTATTGTTAATTTATTTTTTTTTATTAAAAATATTAAGCGGCCATATACTTCTTGCTTAAATCTTTATTTTCCGATAAAACAGCATATACAGCCTTGTCATAATCAACTTTATTTTTCGTCGAATATTCTTTCGCGAGGCAATCAACCTCATCGTATACTGATGTATATTTGGTTTCTTTTCTACTTCCATCATCTTCAAGCCCAAGCTCATCCTTGAAAAACTTTGTTTGTGATTCGAGTATCTTTTCCATGGGCTCAATAACTTTTACGATTGCTTTTCTGTCCGCACCATCATTTTCAGAATAATTCTTTTCATCAAAAAGAGAGACAAACTGGTCTCTTGTAGCTGGAGCAAGTTTTTTTTCTTTGACGAGAGTTTCACATTTTGAAAGAAATGAATTGACTTTTTTATCGTCTTCGAGTTTCGCCTGTTTTTTTACAAACTCAGAAAACGCCTTTTCTTTTTCTGCCTTTTCTTTTTCTGCTTTCTTAACTTCTACCTCAAGCTCTGCAATTTTTTTAATTAATTCTGCCTTTTCCATGTTTTTTTTATCCTCCTGATTATTTTTATTTTTGATAGTAGTTTTAAATACGTTTGGTGCTGAATATTGCTTACAAATATTTATATCTTTTAGCTCTACATCCTCCTCTATTTTTATTTTTTTATCAGCAAAATAAGTTTCAAGCTCTTTTAATCCTGTTACGGCTGGAAGATCTGCACCGAGTAGCGCAACGCCAACAAGAACTTTGTCAAAAACCTTGTCATTAACTTTAGCATTCCATCTTATTTCGGAGCTTACTGTTTTATACAATTTCTTTTTGATAGCTGATTTTACTACTTTAGGAACGTCTGTAAAGTTGGCTACTAATGTTTCGCCATTTCTTTCAAGCCCGCTTATCCAGCCAAGAGCAGGGTGTCCATCCGAAAGTATACTTTTCATTTGCTCTTTGTTATGCCCTAACTTCAAAGGCGGCTTTATATCACCCTGGAGTGTTTTGAAATTCTTAACCATACTATCGATATCATCAATAGAATAAGTGTCTCCCTTCCATGTTCCTGCTTTGAAAATTTCTACTTTCATATTGTCTCCTACATGAAGCCAACTTGAGGTCTAACCGAAGTTGGCAGGTTATTTTCTTTTCCGTTCCAATTATCCAGCACTGTAACTGGAATAAGCAAACTCCTGCAACCCATATGATTTACTGGAGCATAGCTTCCAAAGGTTTTTAATATTCTTCCATGCATAGCCTTGCAAATTTCAGTTGTAGATTCATCAAGAACTGATGAATACTGAAAAGCCTGAATATAATCTTTTAAATCTGGTTGTGTAAAAAAAGCTTGCCGGCCTTGATTATAAGCATCTGCTATTGCAGTTCTTGCCACGCTGTAAAGCCTAAAAGGTTTACTTGATCCGGTAGCGTCTGGAAGTATCGAGGATACTACAATATCAGCCTCCAAAGCCATCATAGTTTCGGCCAAAGATTTATTATACTTAATAGAATTAAGTAGTACATTATGGACGCCGGATTCTAAAGCGCCCGTAAGATTGCTATAATATAAAAGGCTTTTAACATTCAAGAAATTTTCAGCGCTACTAAAATCCAAAGTATCAGAAGGATATTTATCAGGAAAAGAATAATCGGCATTTTCTTTTTTCTTTTTATTGATAACGGCTTTTGAAGGCATTTCTTTTTTTGCAGACCTTGATCCTTTTTTTAATGCTGAATTTAAAGATTTTGAAATAACATCTTTGACATTTGATTTAGGAACTTTTATTTTCATTATCTTTTCAGGAGGTATGTTTGATGTGTTTATACCTTTATTCCTAAAAAACATGGCCGTGATTTGCTCCTCAAGCGAAGTTTTTACCTCAGCCATAGCATTAGTAAGCCCCTTTATATATGGTCGCTCAAGGCCGTCTAACTCTTTCGCTATCTCAGAGTAGTTGACACTCTTATTAAGCATAAGTCTTTTTCCCGCAATAGAGAACATTCTGTTGTTATCTTGCTTGCCGTCACCGTCATCTGGTTGAGCCGTTTTTTGCTCAATGGGCTGATTTTTAATAATTATAGCATCTTTTTTCCTTTTTTCTACTTCCTCTTTTTTTCTTTTTTCTACTTCCTCCTCCGACAACTCCGTAAAATTTAATATCCTTCGTATATACTGTTCATCCTCAACAATATTTTTCACTACTTTTTTTTGCGTAAGATCTGCCCATGTTTTTACATACTCAATCTTTTCCTGTTGGGTAAGCGGCTCAAATTTAAATTTCGGGAAAACATCCGTGCCAAAATTCCATAATGCTAATTGCCTAAAAAGCTGTTCGTTTAATACCTCTTCTAATGCTCTGGATAAAGAAAGAAGTGTCCAAAAAAAAGCTTTTAATTGTACCTCTGCCTGGGCGAAACTTCCAGTATTCGTCTGCTCAGCAACACCGATTAAGTTAGGAACGAGGAGTGACCTAACAATAGCCTTGTTGTATTGCGAGACGGCCTTTTCATAAGCCTCCGTCCTTAAAGGTTGGAACGCTTCTAATTTGACTGAATCCGGAAGTGCCGCGCCAGTAGCAGCCGATACATTGGTGATAAGGTTTTTTAGTGCAGTGTCTTCATCGCTTGATAAGGGGGCGGACACGCTTGCGTAAAGAAAACCGCCAGCCGAACGTTCAAGGTGAATTGACTGAAATTTGATAGTAATATCTTTGTGCCAGTACTCTCGATAACATCCTTTTAAATCAGATTGCCCGTACAGTGGGGATATATTTGGATCATTAACAAAATGTATCACTTTATCTTTCTCAAGAACAGCTTCCTCGCCAGTATGAGTGAACTGTTTGAAATATTTTACATTGCCATGTTTATCAGAAATAATCCCATTATCAAATGTCTCGAACGGTCTTGTCTTAAAAGATTTGATCCCCCAGTATGCCTTATTATCCCATTGTATATTCTCGTATATTTTTTCTGTGATACTATATCCATGCTCAAGAGCTGTTAATATGCCAGAAAGAGCATCGATAAAACTACCTTTGATATTATCAAGAACAAAGGTAAAAAAGTCTGCCATTTTATCCATTTGCTCAACTTCTTCTTTGCCTGTATCAAAAAAGAAACTCCTGCTAAGTATAGCACCTTTTTTTAATCCAAGGCCGGACTTAACGGCATCGTCCAGCATCATTTTGTTATAAACATTATACCCTTTGTTGATCAAAAGCTCATCTGGATTATATGGTATAATCTCGCCATACACATTGTTATGGGTTAGATAATAAGCCCCGACAGAGGATATCCCTTTTTCTTGTAGATCTGGTTTAATTTCTTTTTTGTTTTTCTTGGCCATATTTTCCTCTATCTTATATAACTCCCGATTAAGATACCATTGGCAAAAAATTCTGGTTGACCATCAATCACCAAATTATAGACTTTTTCATTTACTGCATCTTGCCTGGTAATCATGTCGGGTGTTGCTTTTGTAAGAAGTGTATTGAGTAAAAGTGGGTTTTTGTTTTTCGTTAAAAAATAAATAGCATCTTCAGGAGATACCGCTCCAATTGTTTTTCTTTTTTCAATTTCATTTTTGATAGTTATTACCTTACAGTTATTAGTACATCTTAAATTTCGTCCGTTGAAATTATATCTTTTAGTTTCTTTAGCCTCAACCCAAAATAAATCTAATATTTTTTTATAACCCTTTCTGGTAAAGGCAAAATCCCCCTCATCAATATCTTTAATCTTGATATTACCAGAAAAACATTTAATTATCGTTTTCCCAGATAGATAAAAACTATTATTTCTCCCCATAGCTCCCCTTATTATCTGTATCCTACGGTTATTTTCAATAAACTGCTTGTCATATCGTCTTCCATGGCATAGCGTAGGGCGTCAATAAAGTCGTTGTTTTTATCCTCAGGTTCAGAAGTGCTTGACCCGCTTTTGTCTTTTTTCCAACAATAAGCCTCAAAATTATCAATCGTCCCAGAACATGATTTGTCAATAATAATAGTCTGTTGTTGTAGCCACTGTATTCCAAATTTAATAGAGTCTTTACCTTTTTTAGCACCCTTTATCCTGATATTATATCCGTTTAATTCTTTTATTGATTTAGGTTCGGCACTATCCGCCACAACTGTATGTTGCCCAACAAGGTACTGGATATCGTCAGAAATTTCGCTGTTTGTTTTACCTAAACAACTATACTCATCAAAAATGTAAATAAGCCTCTTTGCTCTATAATAATAAAGTTTAACAATGGCGGTCGGATCATTACTAAACCCAAAATCAAGCCCAATTTTAATGTTATCAAAAGTGCTGAAAATTGGATCATTTTTAATATCTGCTATTGTATAATTCTTGAAAACAGTATTGCCTAAAACTCCCCACTTACCGTGCGTATAGACATCCTTCCAATATTTATCGGTTTCGTTTTCAAGTAGGTCTATGTCGTCCTGAGCTAAAAACTTATTGTTTTTATAAGTTGACTTCAATATTAAAATGTTTTCATCTTGATATTTCTGATCGTTATCGCCAAAGACTCCCTGGAAAAAGCGTTTATAAATCCAGTGCGTCTTTAAAATTGGGTTAAAAATGTATGTTGTTCTTTTTTTCGTGTTTGATTTGCCTCTTAATCGTCTATCCAACTGTTTTATATCTTGCTCATCTATCTCTGTGGCTTCCTCAGCGACTATATCCGTGAAGACACCGATTATAGGAACAATAGATTTGAGTTTCTCTACATCGTCCAGCCCGAACAAAGCTATCATTCTCTGTGTAGGCCGGTAAATTATTGTTAAGTCAGTTTTGTTTATGTCAAAGTATTTAATAATTTTCCAAGAAGACAAGACCTGGGTTATTTCTTGAAGACAGCTTTTTTTTAAAGTAGCCCGTGTTTTTCTTACTACTATAAAGTTTCTTTCATTTTTGATAATATCCACAACCATACGTTGTGCTATGAATCTTGATTTGCCTGAAGATGATCCGCCGAAAAATATCTCATTGCGCGCGGTGAAATCTAAGTATGGGAGGTAATAATCGTTGAATGTATTTTTTTCAATTATTAACTCCACTTATTCAATCCTTATCCTAACGACGTCTTCATTATCATTGCTATCATCTATGCCCCATAGCCGTCTCTCCTGGTCATGGAGGCTTTTTAAACTGACAACCGCTATTTGAGCAAACCTTATACGTTCATTTGCCTCACGGATTCTATCAACTTTATCTTTTCCATCAAGACCTGTAGACTCTTCAAGCGTTTGATTAGCTTCAACGATAATAGCTTTTAAACGCTCGATAGCTTTTTTTTGCTCTTCGATAATAAAGTCTTTATCTTTCTCTATTGAGAAAAAAGGTAAATCAATAGTGTCAATATGATTTTTTAATATTTTAGGTTTGATATTGTCCACTGTTTTTGATTTACCTCCTCCCAAGAGACTTACGGCATTTTATTGCATCTATTAGTTTTAACTATATTGCCTACTATAACACATTTTTATCTATTTGTCAAGGGTTTTTTGAAAAAAAAGACAAAAAAAATACCCCCTATCAAAAAAAAAGATAGGGGGCACTGTTAAAATATAATTGTTTTGGCTACTGCTTATCTTCCCATAAACTGCTCGGCGGATGGGATACAAGACTCTACTATTCCAGCTTTCAGGCAAGAAAAATGCATTTGCCCATCCTTACATCCAATGCTCTCGGACATATATTCTTTAACCAACTGTAGGGCTGCAAGGTTTAACGGAAACCCATTGTATAAATTCCATGACCTAAAGATAATATTAAAACTCAAACTCCCTTCTGATATTTTAGTATCTATACCCCTCAGGCATGGTGAAGTCCCGCCCTGTTCATCATAAGCATCAAAGCTCTTTGCATCTCCTATTGAGATATAACAGTGCTTGTTTTGACCATGCTTTTTATAATACTTAATCATTTTTTCTATTTGTGGAACGATATATTGTCCGTAAGTATAATGCTCCCCATGTTTTTTATCAGTAGTTAAAAAATATCCAAGATAGTTCTCAAGGTATTTATTATCAAAAGGAGGCGTCATGCCTTGTGGGAATGTTGGTATTAATGGCCTACATCCTGGGTGAATAATAGTACCAGATAGAACATCAAGCTCAAGCCTTTTAGCCTGTGTTGACGAACATTTAAGCTCGTACATTTTACCCCTCAATAAGCATTGTTGAAGGGTTAAAAAATATGCCTCATTTAAATCCCTACACTCAACATGGGCGCTATGATCCATAGTAAACTCCTCGTTTTTATTTAGCTAATTATTTTTTTTTTATAAGCTTAAAGCAAAAATGCATAACCAATCATATTTGAAACAATTATGACCGACAATTTTTTCTTTTGTTAATCTTACCAACGTAATCCTTGCACAATTGGTTATCACCCATAACTCCTCAGTATAATTCGGAGCGCATAGAGTTCTTATTTTGATAGGCTCTATGTCGGATGCAAGATGCATGTAATAACGATAGTCAATTTTTTCGTCAACACCGAAGACACGGTCTAAAACAGTTAAATATCCTTTTTCATCTTGTGGGTTTATCATTCTTTACCTCCGGCCTCTGAAATAAAATTACACGTCCAATCGTATTTATAACAATTATAACCGATTACTCTTTCTTTCATTATTCTTATCAAAAGAATTTTACCTCGTTGTTCTATTACCCATAGTTCCTCAAGATAATTCGGAGCGCATAGAGTTCTTATTTTGATAGGTTTTCTATCAGAATAAAGGATTTCATAATAAAGCGCATCAATTTTTTCGCCAACACCAAAAACACGGTCTAAAACAGTTAGGTGGTTTTTCCCTTCCTGTGGATTTATCATTCCAGCCTCCTCGTTTTTATTTTATTTTTCTTTTCATTTTACCTGTATCAGTCAATAAATATCTTTCAGGCATAAAGGTATTTTTAAAAAACTTTGGGATTTCAATTTTTTGAACATAAATTCCATGCTGACTAAATAACCATTTTTGATTTACAGCAAACTCTCTATGGTTATTATAAATTGAGTATCCACCTTTGATCTCGATATATGAAATTTTGTCATTTATAACTAATCTGTCCTTAATATCTTTCGACCTCAAGCTTTCTGACAGATCAATTGTTAATTTATTTTTTCTATACCACTCAATTACGAAATCTGGAGTATAAATATGTTCTCTAAACAATTTTGTTTTCTTTGATAATTTGAAATGATCTTCATTATGGTAAACCCTTTTTATACAACCATGGTGTCTGGTTAAAGCATCATCCAAAAACCATTTGAAGTATATCTCTTCTTTGGAGTCAAATATATGACCATCATGAGAATATTTTCTATCCTCTTTTATTATCGGTAATACTTGCATTTATTTCTCCTCATCGTTATTGTAAAAAATAGCCATCGCGGATGCAATGGCTATAATGATTTTTACCAAAATTTGAGCCTACCAATATTTCTACCAATAAAACCGACAACTGCTTTGCCTGCTCTCTTGAAAAAACCCTCAGCGTTTGCAATAAGAAAAGGGACAATAATCTCTATCACCTCATTCACTATAACACCCTTGATGTCTTCAAGATTTGCTTTGGCTTCAGACTTAAGCTCGTCTCCAGCCTTTGCTACTGCATCTTTGACAATAACCTCAGTACTATCTTTAAGCTCGCCAACTTTTTCCTCAACAACATCTCTAACCTTATAAGTAATGTTGTCATCCACAAACTGGTTAAAATTGTCAAAATCTCCCATACTTGTTTCCTCCTTAATAGTTGTTTTTGATAATTAATTTAAATGTTTCATCCTCAACTCGTTCATAAAGCTCTGTTAAAGCCTTCATACTACCACAAACCTCCTTCCTTAAAGCATTGATCTGCATACCTAAAAGTATACAGCCACAAGTATCTTCAAGATAATTGCCTACATGGATTAAAATATTGCTTCGCCCGTATACTTTATTTAAACCAAAAGCCATCAATTTTGATGATTCTTTTTTGCGTTTGGCAGTGTATACTCCATCTGGGATACACGATATGTTCACTCTGTTTGCTCTCCATGGCAATTCCATGGTAAAACAAAGTACTTCTTTGTCAATGGTTAATACACCAAAAGTTCCTTTGTCTGAGGTCTCCAGCCTTGTGATCTCTACAATATGCATGTCGTCCGTCTCCTTATTATAGTTATCTTGATGTAGCCACTCAAGCCCCCCGTAAAATACTTTATCGTATCTTGGAGGACTTGGCTTTATTAACCCGCTACGCATTTGGTTGATTCTTTTCTTTCATATAGTCTTTGGCAGCAAAACACATACATTGTTTCCCGTCTAAAAGATAAAGGCACTTGTTTTGAAATGAAGCTGGAGCAAAACCTTTACATTTCTTTTGGTTTTCAAAAAATTCTTTCTCTTTGCATTCAGTTATACCATTTTTGTAAACGCTAAAATACTCGCCTTTTTCTGTATGAACGACCTCAGGCATTTTCTTTTTTTCAGGCTTGTCCTGGGCTTTATCTTTAACCTCATAAAGTTCATCATAAATATCATGATATCCGTACATAACATGTCCCCTATAAATTTAATAGTTAAAATTATTTTTTAGATAACCATAATTCAAAGGCTTTCACGAAATCACCTTTTCTTTTTGATGCGGATTCAAACAGTCTTTCTACATCGACTCCCTGTTTTTTTGCGGATTCACTTGCAAATTTTGCGACATCGGCTTTTTTTGACTCATCGAAAAAGGAAAATACCTCTTTAGCATATCGGTTTTCATCTTCAGCTGGAGGTTTTGCCTGATCTTGTGGAGGCGTTTCAGGTGAAATATTATTTTTTACTTGTGAATTAGATGTTGTAGTAGGAGGAGGATCTTTTTTATACATGGTCTTCGTTTTATGTAATTCTGTTGGCTTAGTATCAGTTTCTCTTTTAAAATCCGGATCATCTGCCTTATGTGTAGGCAGGTTAAAATATTTCAATAAGAAGTACTTTTCACTATATGTTGCTGCCTTCCCTACTCCTTTTTCTGTCGATTTACCAATGCCTTGTCCCACAAACCTGCATTCCGTATAAGCTCCGGAATCAATACAAACGAAACGATATATAAAGCCACACTCCGTAAATATTGTTTTCCCATCATCCCTAAGTGTTGCCTTATAATTTTCCATATCTGTCTCCATGACTAACCTGTTTTCGTTGAGTAGTTTCCGGATGTCCCTCAAGACCATTGGAGATGACGCATAGGCGAATTTCTCGAACGAATTAATGCTATCATATGCTATCGAATGCATACCTGATCTTACAGCGTGTAGCTTTTTATATAATTCTAATTTGCTTTTCATTTTTTCTCCTCATTTTAAGTTATGGTTAATTTTTGTTTTGATCTTGAATGCAGTATATAATATCCAAGATCAAATGTCAAGGGTTTTTGTTATATTTTTAAAGTTTTTGTTATATTTATTTTAATGCCTGGGATATTTTCCATACCTGCTTTTATCATCATATTTATAGTTGGTGCTATTGCTTTTTTTATTTGTTCTATCCTCTCCTCGAAAACATTGTCGGGCAATAACTTAAAATCAATTATCTCCCAATCAGTTTTATAAACATATTTTTGCTCGGCAAGTTCTATCTCAGCATCCCGTTTTGCTTTTTCAATCCGCTCTCTTTCTATGTTCGCCGCTTCTACGCGTCTTTCCTCTTCCATGGCCAACTGCATGGCTTTTTCTTTTGCCATGCGCTCTTGATGCTCTCGCTCGGCCTCAAGTTCTTTTAGCCTGTCCTCAGCCTCAAGTGTCTTTTTATCAAGAACGAAAAAACACTCCTCTTGTTCTTCAGTTTCAAGCTTTGCTTTTTCAGCTTCCATCCTTGCTTTTTCGGCTGCTTTTTCTGCTTCAATTTTATCTTCAATGGCTTTCTTTTTTTCTGCTTCAATTCTTTCGAGCTCCTGGTTTTCTTTTTCCTTTTTAAGCCTAATTTTTTCAAGGTCTGCTTGTATTTTTTCGGCCGCTATTTTATCAGCTTCGAGTTTTTCCTCCATGGCTTTTCGCTGTAGATTTGCATAATCACTTAGTTTTTCTTTGATAATCTTTTCTATATTTGAAACCTCTACAGACAATTCTTTGACATGCCCATTAACAAGTTTTGTAAATTGTAAAGCCGGCGCATTGACTTTTTTTCTTTCAGCCTCAATATCCCTTCTTAACTTACCAACATATTTAAGACCTTTTGAAAAAGTGGCTTTATCGTCTTCTGAATTAAGATTTTTATCGACAATGCTATCTTTAAATACGATTAGATCGTTAGCAAATGTCGAAAATATACTTACAACCTCTTGATCTGTGATTTTCCCAACTAAATCCATTTTCATACTCTCTCTCCTCGTTTTTTTTGTTGTTATTGATTAACCGAGTAACTCTTCATTTGAAACACATGCTGAACATATCCATATTATAGGATTTAAATTTACAAGCTCAAAACCTTTTTCGCCATGAGCGCCACAAATTAAACATTTTTTTTCTTTTTCCTTATAAGCTCTTTTTTTTTCTATATCTGTGGCTATTCTATCGATATTATTCATTATTGATAACTCCCATCTCTATGTTTTCTTTATAGTAACTGATTAATTTATTTTTAAAAATTTTCAAGTTATCCTCATAGTTTCTAATTTTATCAAAAACGGCAAGGCCGCCATTACGCCTTACTCTTAATGATCCTGCCCTACCTATTTTAATACCATTTTCCTCAGCAAGATATTTATATGAGGCTATTTGCAAACCCCATGCTTTTTCATTTTTAGCCATAGACGTTTTTATATCCACAAGGGTATCAAATTTATCGCCATTTAATCTTGCAATAAAATCAATTTGCCCACAAAAAAGACCTTTTTTATCAATAAGCCTTTTCTCTATAAGGATTACATCTTTGATCATAAGTTCAGACCATGCTTTGAACGACAAATAATAAGGCAAAATATCATTATCTATTGAAGTCTCTACAATAAAATGACCTTCAAGGTATAATTCGCAAAGGTAATGTACCAAAGTCCCCCTCGCTTTGCCTTCATCGGTGTAATACCGATCACAAGAGTCATCTCCGGAAGAAAGAATACTTGTTGATGACGGCAAACCTGTGTTGTTGCTGTACTTTGGGATTTTCATACATTATACCCTTTAACTATCTTTATCGAAATGTCGCAAGCATGTTCAGCTGAATCCATTTCAATCTTATAGCCCGAATTGAGCAAATTTATCAACTCAATCCTGTTCATATATTTACCTATAAAATGTTTAAGGACGTCTGCATCCTCTATAAAATATTTTCTTTCATAATCGCTCATGGTTTATCTCCCCCTTTTTTATTTTGTTTTGATCTTGAATACAGTCTATCATATTCAAGATCATGTTGTCAAGGGTTTTTATTAAGCAGTTCTCATTTTTTTGAAGTTATTATAAGCACCTTTTCTGCCATCTATTTTCCTTGAGATGACGTTTCTTAAGCAAACAATAAAACCAGCCCATGATCCTTTATAATCAGCGCTGTTGAAATGTTTTTCCATTGGAATATCTTTTTGTTTGTTTATCAAATCTAAATACATTTGGTTTCTCCTCTTTTTGGGTTATTGTTAGTTTTTATCTCAACCTTAAATACAGTCTATCATGTTGCAAACCGTTTGTCAAGGGTTTTTATTTTGTTTTATCAAGAAAAAAAGTTTCCTCGTTAAATTAATCATTTTATGACAGCTCTAACTTATCATCTTTTGAGTCAAGCTCTTCTATTATATTATCTATATGTCCGTTTATTTCATTTATGTTATCTTTAAGGCTGTTGTAGTAACCTTGCAAATATTCAATATCTCTTTTAAAAGATTCTATATTTTTTGTTAAAAACTCCGTCATTTCTAAAATTTTTGTAGCATCTACTATTTTGCTTTGTTCATCCATAATTACTATCCCATCAAATTATTTTTTCGTTAAAAAATTAATTGAAAATAACTCCTGTAGTCCTTTTGAAAAAGCCCGTAATAGTTAATTGCCCATATTTTTTTCTTGGAGCATGTGCCTTGGGCTTTGCATCTTTTACAATATCTTTATTCATGCAATATACTGTATAATTATAATCCTCCTCTAATCCAAGGCGTTGCTCACAATCTAAATTACTATTAACACCCATGAGATACCTCCTTTTTAAATAATTAATGTTTTATCCTAACTTCAAATATAGTCTATCATATTCAAAGTTAGGTGTCAAGGGTTTTTATTTAATCTTGTAGTTCTTTCTATCTTTATATTCAATTTTTTTGCCAACATTCCAAGAACTTATAGGTCTAATGTAGCCTGTAACTCGACTGTATGTTTCTGCTTTGCCGCCGCATTTTTCGCAAATTTCAACATGTCCTGGAATATACCCACATTTCTCGCAAATCGAGAACGTGGGCGTTATCGAAATATAAGGCAAAGAACTCTCCATTATTATAGTTTTTACAAGAGCTTTTGTACCTTCGACTCCAATGCTTTCTCCAAGCATAGTATGGAAGACAGCTCCCCCTGTGTATTCTCTCTGTATAGTTTCTTGATGCCTCATGGCAAAACCAATATCATCGGTAAATTCGACCGGTAAATTAGTCGAATTAGTATAATAATCTTTATCTGAAATATCTTTTTGAGCTAATCTGTAAGCAGTACTCTCGGCTGGAGTAGCTTCCAAATTAAAAAGATCACCATATCTCATTTGGGCTATGAGTAACTCTTTTTTTATATTTTTCATGGTCTCAATTGTAATTGTTTGGCCTAATTTTGAGTCAATACCTTCGCCTAAAAGAGTTTCACAGGCTTCATGCATGCCTACGATACCTACAGTAGAGAAATGATTGTACCAATATTTATCAAATCTTTTCTTGATATCTCCAAGGTAATATTTTAAATAAGGGTATAAACCCTTTTCTGTAAAATCTTCAACCATTTTTCTTTTGATATTAAGTGAATAACAAGCAAGGTCTGTATACTCAGATAAAAGCCTTTTGAAAACCTTAACCCTCTCTGATATATGTTCGCCGCCTACACAGCGTGCAATGCTCGCATAACGTGGCAGGTTGAGGGTTACGACCCCAACACTCCCTGTAAGACCTATTGACGAAAATAGGCCGCCTGAGCGTTTTTGGAGCTGCTTGCGATCAATACGCAAACGGCAACACATTGACGTGATCTGGTTTTCATCCATGCCGCTGCCCACATAGTTCCCAAAATAAGGCACACCAAATTTATCTGTCAACTTCCATAAAGGATTATATTTCTGACTTTCCCATAAAAACTCTTTTGTAATATTATAAGTTGGTATCGGGAACGGGAACATATTACCGTTAGCGTCCCCCTCAGTCATTATCTCCCAAAAAGCTTTATTAATCATGTCCATTTGTGGCTGAAAGTCGCCATAGCTCTTTTCAAAGCCTTCCAGCGGAGACACAACCACTTGTGTCCTCATATGGTCTGGGCATATAAGATCAAATGTAAGATTTGAAAAAGGTTGTTGAAAGCTAACTCTCGTTGGAACATTCATATTAAAGACAAAGCTCCTCAGTTCTTTTTTTACAGTTTTAAAGTCTTTAATATTATCAGCGAAAATAAATGGAGCAAGCAAAGTGTCAAAGTTAGAGAAAGCTACAGCACCGGCTACTTCACCTTGCACGGAAAACAAAAAGTTAACTATCTGCCCTAAGGCAGACCTGAAATGCTTAGGCGGAGCGCACGCAATTTTGCCTTGTACACCACGAAAACCCTTCAATAAAAAATCTTTCAAATCAAACCCACAACAATAGGCCGAAACACTATTCAAATCGTGAATATGAAGCAATCCAGCACTATGTGCGTCTTTAATCTTTTTGGTGTAGATATTATCTTTCCAAAAACCTTTTGACACCATTTTTGATATCATCCCATTTAACCCTTGTAAAGAATAACCCATGTTTGAGTTTTCCTCTATCTCCCACGTATTTTTCTCAAGATATTCACCGACTTCTTTGAGATAATCTGCCATAATTTAACTCCTTTTCTTTTCAAGTTTAGTTATAAATTTTTCTATTTGATTGATTTTCCTTGATTCTTTTAAAGGGTTTGCCTCAAGGTCGTCATAAAGCTCTATAAAGATGCCTTCCTCGTCGATAGTGGTTGTCAATGCGTAGACAGCCATTAACTTTGAGAGTCTCTCCTCTATCCTATTTAGGCTATCGTCAAGAGCTGCAAGATCACATAACTCTGAAATAGATCCGAGTTTTTCCTCTTTGATATAATTTTTTAAATCTAAGAAATTATCAAAAAAAGAATAACTAACATCTGACGAAGTTATGTCAGAAAACGATTTTTCAGACGAAACATAAATGTCATATGTCGACCTGAATTTGCCAAAATCATCCCTCTCCTGAAGCCTTGAAACATTAACTATTCTCATTTTATCCACCTCCATAAGTTATTTTATTTATTATCATTAAATACAATATAATATATTCAATTACAGTTGTCAAGCTTTTTATTTATCCTCTAACCAAATAAAGGCAAAGTTATCAGCCATTATAGCGACAGGCATATTGTCGCCAACAGCCTTGATTTCTGGTTTTATTTCTGTCCATATCTCTTTTAAACTTTCTTTTCCTGCTAACCAACTTTCTGTTATCATCATGTCATATTGATATACTTTGTTTTGGTAATCGGTTGAAACGCTCATGATTTTTCTCCCCTTTTCTTTAAGTTATTATTAATGTTTGTTTTGATCTTGAATGCAGTGTATAACACTCAAGATCATCTGTCAAGGGTTTTTATTTAAAAAGTTTATTAAAAAAATGTTTCTGTAGTACATAATCGTTCATAGACATCCTGTACACTGTTAGATATAATTTATAATGTTTTTTAGCCATAGATTTCATATACCCAAAAGCTTCGCTCTGTTCGTCAAAAACTCGTTTCTGCATTATATAATCATGCTGATACCTTGTGACTGCCATTTTTTTAATTTGCCCATCGGCTTTATTTTCCATATATTTCAAAGCTTCAATTTGCTGATTAAAAACATATTTTTGCAATTCATAGTTACCTGGGTGTCTTTTCCCGACAAGCTTCCTAAGAGTTCTGTTTTTGACAGTTGATATATAAACGTATGCAGCCATTTGCCGATTGTATGTATATAACTGCATTCTTTTGTTATCAGGATAAGCTTTCTCAGCATACCTGTCAATTGTTTCCTCCGCTAACGGAGAGAGAGTAGTATTCGCGAAACTAAGATTAGTTAATAAAACGACCATTGCTGCTAAAGTTAATGTTAATAATTTTTTAAACATTTTTTATCTCCTTATTAATTATGGGTTAATGTTGCTTGTTTAGTATTATATTATTGCAAGAGACAAACCAAAGTATAAAAATATTATATTTATTTTACAAGTATCTGATTTTATTATCAAAAAGAAAATAATAGTTTGTCCTTGCTATTTTAAAAATAAAAACTGATATACATTTGTGTAAACTTTTACATATAATGTGGTAATTTTTTGCCGTTTGTTGGGTAAAAAAAGTGATATGTTCCTCATGTCTCTTATACTGCATTTTATTTTCCACGCATACCATTACATTACCCACCTTGTTTTTGTTCAGCCACGGCAATCTCGTGAGGCATATTAGCTTTTTTCGGATTGTCTCCACTTAACACCTGTTCTGACCTGTACAAGGCTTGTATCTTCTGCCAGTATTTGCTTTTTAGAACAGATATTATTTCTTATCATTTTGCCTATTATATTCAAAAAGCTCAACCGACCTTTTGGTCTTTCAAAGTTAAGGTCTTGATGCTCCCCACAAAAAGTTATAAAATTGTTGTATAGATCTATTGATGTGATATAATCATCAACATCCCCTGTAAATTCAAGAGTATTATCAATAAATAATTGCAGGGCATTTTTAGTTGATATTTTTATACCAGAGCAATCAACCCCAGCCTTAATATTTTTTTTAATAAGAGCGACATTCTCACGGTTTGTTAATTTTTCTTTCATAACCCTGATTTTCTTTAATTTTCTTTCTGCATTTATAACTTCTTGTATAGCAGTTACTTCTCTTTCTATCATCATGCACATTTCTCTGGATGCTTTCATATTGTCTCCTCGTTATTTAAGTTATTGATTGAATTACTGGATCATACCACAATAATATGATCCAGTCAAGCTTTTAAACAGTTAATTGCAAATTGATATTAACATTTTTTTCTTTTTTATCAAAATACAAATTAAAAACCTCATCAAGAATAGCTTCGTGATAAACATTGACATGTCCATATCTTGTGTCTTTTGTTTTTCCTATCTCTATACCTCTGTCCCTGCACATTGCGGAGGCTATCCTACCCAATCTGTTTGCCGTCTTGACGTCAATATTAAGGCTTTTCATGGATGCATACCCTTTAATAGAATACTCATCCACTTCAGATGTGATCTGCTTGCACTCGACTTTGTGAAGGCGTTCTTCTAATTCGGCCTGCTTCTTATTCGTGTCATTAAGTTTTTGTGCTACACTTATTAAGATTTCTAACTCATTCATGGGTTTAGCTTGTTGCTGATCTTTAATGTGCTGCTCCATGCGGTTGAACTCTGCAATATACACTTCTTTGAACTTTGCCGCTTTTTTGCCTGTGTAGCCCATACATAAAAAAGTTAGTCCGTCACGGGTAAGTTCATACATCGGTTGAGCTTTATTTTGTTTGTTGATATAAGAGGACGCCGCAAAATTGCCGAGTCTAAATTTATCAGAACATTCGATCTTTTTAATTGATTTTAATACATCATCATGTTGCTTCCCGAATACCTCTGCTACCTTCCTGGATGTTGTTGTCAGTTGATTATCTTTATTAATTACCACTAAGTCTTTCATAATTGTTCTCTCCTCGTTTAATTTATTGTTATTATTGATTAATTTTTATCCATCTTGTTAAACATTTCAAGTATTTCTATTTTCTTTTTTGCCGCCTTTTTCCCTGTATAACCCATAGTTAAAAAAGTAAAGCCGTCACGAGTTATATTATACATTTTATTTTTCTTGCCAGACTTATCAGCATAATATCGCTCCTGAAAATTCAGGGCATAGAATTTATTAGAACATTCAAGATTTCTAATCGATCTTATTACAGCATTGTGCCTTTTCTCGAAAACTTCAGCCACTTTTCTTGATGTTGTTATTAATTCGTTGTCTTCGTTGATAATCACTAAATCATTCATATTGTTCTCCTCTTTTAAATTATTGTTATTGTTGGCCAACTCTCTATCCATCTTGTTAAACATTTCAAGTATTTCTATTTCTTTCCAGTCGAATCAATATATTCACTGTCCCGAAAGTTCGGGTGAGTAAAATCCTCTGGAAGTTCAAGCTTTTCGATAGCTTTTAACACATTGCTAAAAAAGTAAATCCGTCTCTGGTCATTTCAATCATAGGTTGAGGTTTACCTTGTTTATTCAGGTAGTTAGACTCCCGAAAATTCGGGAGTGAAAACTCTTTTGTTAATTCATACATCGGCCTTTTTTGATTTTGTTTATCAAAATAAGACCCCAATCCAAAATTGAGCGCGGCGAAATCAGCATAATCACTCAGCCCAAATATGGGTTTAGTGCTAAACACTTCTGGAATATCAATTTTTTCGATATCCCTCAACACATGCTTATGATCTTTGCCAAAAACCTCTGCTACCTGTAAGCTCATTGCTGTGATCTTAAACGCCTTTGCCGATCACTACTAAATTATTCATATTGCCTCCTCATTGTTTAAGTTATTGATATTATTGTTATTGCCTGTAAAATCACCATCATTAAAAACATAATAACATATTGTTATTAGCTTGTCAAGGGTTTTTGCTTAAAAAAAACAGGATCATCAAAAAAAAAGGTCTCCTGGAATTTGGTAGAAAAAGTCGTAACAGTTTGGGTGTTTTTCACGAGAGACTACCCCTATGTCTAAAATACAGTACAGTTTCTTTTTGAAAGCATAATATAATATGAAAATCCTTATGAAAGAATATAGTATATAACGGTTACTGGTTACAAAAGCTTCAAGAGTGTACTATAGGTAGTGATTTGAACAGTAGCCGTTTTGTAGCTGATGCAACCGATAGGCGATATGTAATTTTCAAGTATCTGTTTTTATTACATATGTTATTTTTAAAACAATCGGACATTTTGGCCGATATACCACTTTTTACCCTATCTGCTACAGTGATTATGTAAACTTTTACAGTTTTTTTTGCTCTTTTTTAGAAAGTGTAATATAGACAAAACCAAAAAAGCAGACCAAAAAGCTCCAAAATAACATCTTTTTGGCTATCTGTAACAGAACGAAAAAGAAAAAGACCAGAGGATTTCTCCCCCAGCCTTTTTTTTGATAAATGTCTTTTATGCTGTTTAATATTTTCTTATTTCTATTCTTTCCACATTATACCGGTGCGTATATGTATTAATTTGCGGTCATATTTGCCCATCCTTATAAGTGTTTTATTTGACCCTGGAAGTAGTATTGTAATCATCTTTGAAAAACTTAGCCTGTTTTTTATTCTTGCTGACATGCCAGACTTGTCACAAAACTCTTTATACCCGTCCCATAGCTCACAGAATGGAATGCAGTCATCATTGCATCCAGTTATATCTATTGTTGTGTTAAAGAACATATTGAAGGACTCCGCTACAGTCAATGGCCTTTTTTTTGATAAGCTATATTTATCATTTGTTCCTGGATAATCTTTCTCGAAGCTATCAGACAAAAATGATAATTCTGTTTTAACCTCAACGAGCATTTGATTGATTCTTTTCTCTTCTGCAATTAACTCGACAATACGAATTGCTGCTTGCTGAATACTTTTTGTTTCTTTCATACCTTTACTCTCCTCGCTTATTAATGGTTAAATTTCTTTGTTTCTTACCGGATCATCCTTCCATGTTAAACCAGTACGTACTCGCATTGGTTTGCGGTTATATTTGTCCATCCTCACAAGAGTCCTATCTGTCTCTGGTAATAGTTTTGCAATCCTTTTTGAAAAGCTTAATTTGCTTTTTATCCTTGTTCCTTCCAATATCTTGTTATCATCACAAAAGGCTATGTACTTGTCGTAGACTTCACAGGATGGTAGATAATCCTCATCGCACCCAGTTATATCAATTTTTTCGTCAATGAACGTGTTGAGTGATTCAGACAGTGTTATGAACCTTTTCTTTGATAGTCTTTTTTCCTCGTCACCTTCGCAACAAAACTTCCAGTTCTTTTCCCACATTTTTTTCTGGTTGATTGTCAAGACTGCTTTTAATATGGCGGCCTCATAATCTTCATTCTTTAACTTATAAATTAAATTCTGGTCGCCTGGTAAATCAAGCATATTTTTATTAAATTCAATAAGAATAAGCCTTCTAAAAAAACCCTCAGTTTTATCAGAGCTTTGAGGTATCTCGTTCATGGAAAAGAAAAGCTTTGCATAGTTATCAAAAGTAAGGTCTGGAAGATACTTTCTTGCGCATGTTATCCTGTCACCTCCGGTTAATTTCTTTATAATGCCCATCTCCATCATTTTCAAATAAGGTATCTCGGCTGCAAAATTAGCGAATGATCCGAACAATGCCTCTCTGCCAAAAGCATCCTCCTTAATAAGTTGATTCAATCCAAGATGTGATATCCTACCCATACAGTCCTGAAGTATCCTTGTGTATGCAGATTTGCCAGTGCCGCCATCACCATGGAGATAAAACATCTTAGTCCTTTTTGCCTCTTCTTTCATAAGACAATACCCAAGTAGTTCAAAGAAAAGACTTTTATATTTTTCTCCAAGGATTTGCCCCGATATGGTTTCAATCATTATCTCATCGTTATTAATAGGGTTTTTCTTTTTTGATAATTCCGTTGCTTTTTCGTTGTATGCAAATGGAATTCTGTGCAAAAGATAATTTTCTTTTCTTGCATTTGTTATAGCGCCAGTTTTATAATTGATGTCACAATCTAACAAATTAATACAGCTTTTAAGCTTTTCTTTTTCCAAATTAATAGTAGCCGTTTCGCCAAGCTCTCTCTTGGCACGCTTAAGAACGATAATAGCATTTTTAGGGTATGCTATTGCCGGCGGTAAATGCTCGCATAGAATTTCGCCTTCGGCTATCTCATCTGTAAGTTCCATCCAAGTTTCTGTTTTTTTATTGTAGAATAGATAGTCCCCATTATCTGTTTTTATCCAGTCTTCTTTTTTCAAAGTTTCAAAAGTAACATTTTTAAGCCTTATTGCTAACGGTACTTTTTTGGGTTTGAGGTTTGCTCCAGTAGCATTTTCTATTTTCTTAATCCTTGCCTTTTTGTGATCTGCATAGTGCGCTGAAATATTTGAGCGCAAAGCGGTCTCAACTTCTGAATATGGAAAACCATTTTGCATCTCAGGATTTAGTTGGTCATACCATGATCTTGCGAACAGTTTAATATTCTTTTCAGAGTAGCCGTTTTTCATCCATGCTCCAACATTAGTGCATATTGCGTTGTTTCTTTCACCTTTACATGGCTGCATTATTAACGTTTTTATTTGGAATTGCTTGCCATCGCAAATATCTATACCTTTAATTTCTACATCATTATCTGGTTCTATTTTAGTTACTTGCTCTTCTTGTTCACCACCTTTGATGTTAAAACCTGCCTTTTCAAGAACAGGTCTAATATCCATTGCCCATGACACAGCCTTTATTGGTAAATCCCTTACGGTCGTGTACTGACCTCCATCGGGGTGTGTTGACCCCGCGCCTACTACAGCATTTTTGTTTGTAAGCACATCGGCGTGCTTATCTCCATTTTTAAAAATAGCAGCTCTTTTCGTTAAAGAGCTTTGATCATTATTATAAAAATAATAATGAAATCCTTTTTTTGTTTTGGTTGTATGCGTATGTGGCAAACCATCCATCAACCTTGCTATCTCGTGATTTGGATGATCATCGTCGACCACAAATAGTTTCTCCGCCTCCTCCCCGCACACGATAGCAATATTGCTCCCGCTATTTAATATTTTTTCTGCATCTTCTCTACCAACTACTGCCTTAATCCAATCTGTACCTTTAACTTTTCTCGCCTTTGATTTCGGGTAAACAGCTAAAAACTTACACGTTTGCAGATGTTTAGAAATTTTTGCCATATTACAATCTCCTTATACTTTGTAGTTTCTCTTAATATAGCAGATTTACAGTGGGTATGTCAAGGGTTTTTATTGTGTTATTTTTTTAAATAATGATAAAATCTTTCATTCCAGCAAGCATCCGACAGTGCGTTATGTCCGTTTACAGGGCTTTTAAACATTGGTTTTTTAACAGTGTTGGCGAGTTGTTTCAAGTCATTACAATACATCGGCCATTCTTTTGGAAGGTTTATCATTGCGCCAAATAGCCAACAAAAATTAATCCAATCATAAGAAGAGTAATAGCCCCAAAATTCAGGAACATCCTCACCTATAAAACATAAAATACTATCCTTGATTTTTGCCTTTGGCATCCACAATTTATGATCCTCAGATAATGACTTTATTACATGATCTTTGACCCAGTCAGACGCCTTTGTGGAGTCAAATTCATTATTGATAGCATAAAACGTTCGCTCATCTTCACATTTTATGCCGATTGATATTAATTCAATCGAGCATGGATATTCGATAAATTCTGTATCAATAAAATACCTCATTTTTTATCCTTTATATTTTTTTATATTGTTTAACAAAAAAAAGACGAGAGCAAATAAATGCTCCCGCCTTATTATTTTACTTAACGGTTAATTATTAGGAAAAGAAAGCTAATAATTTACGGGCAAACACATGGTAGCTATTATCAAGATTTGTGTCTAACAAAAGAAGTAGACCTGTTCTTGTCATAGCCACATCACCTCTTTTAATTTTAAAATTTTTATAACGAAAAGATTTTGTGCAGGGAAGTCCCCCTATTTTGTGGACAATATCAATCCCGCTCAGCTCTTTTTTGCCAGTTATTTCAAGAATATCACGAATTGTAATATATTTTTGTTCCATCCTTATATTCTCCTGGGGTATAGGAATTATGTTAAAGTGTTTAAATAATCAACGGCCTCTTTAAAATCAATATCAAACCACAATCCTATTACTCTGTGTGGCTCAAATTTTTTATGCATTTTGGTTTTAAGGTAGGACGTTTCTGCATTTTTAACATAATATTTCTTTATTATGAAAAAGCCTCCTATTTTTTCTGTAATTTTAACACGTTTATCAATAGATGAGGTTATACCAATTTTAACGCGGCTAAATTCATTCTCTATTAAATATAATACTTTATCAACCTTCTCTTCTTTGTCTTTTTTTCCACCTTCAGGTTGATGATTACCATCATTTGTTAACATGCGCACACCATCCTCAGATATGCCATACAATGGAAACTCGTTGTTCTCAGCGTCAATATAGTCTCTATTTTCAAAATTTAAGGTCATAAATTCTTTAGAACAATCAAGTTTTTTGATCCGGTCTATTATGCTCAAATGATCTTCATTTATTTTCTTTGCAAGATCTCTTGATGATATTACCATTTTATTTTTCATATTCACTCCTCGTTTTTACTGCATCATAAACATAACGGTATTATACATTATTTAAGCTATCTAAAATGGGATATCGTCTGATTGCGGATCATATCCGTGACTACCTCCATTATTCCGTTGACGGTCTTCATTATTTTTTGGCGTCAAAAAATCAATTTGATTAATTTTTGTTGATGTGAAATATTTCATAACTCCATCCTTTTCGTATTTTTTCGTTTCGGGAACGCCTTCAAAATAAAGTTTGTCACCTTTTGCTAAATAATTCCCAACAGCTTCAGCAAGTTTCCCAAAAGCGACTCCATTTACCCACTCAGTTCCTTTTTTATTAGCAGCATTAGAATCATATACTGAACATCCTATCGAAAATTTTGCGATAGCCATGCCTGAAGCTGTATAAGTGATTTCAGGTGTACGACCTACATTACCGATACCGGCTTGTTTTAACATAATTTTTCTCCTCTGTTAGTTATTAATATTAATTAATTATTTAGTTATCTGAAAAGAGTTATACCATATAAAAAAACACCTGTCAAGGGTTTTTGGGTTTTTATCAAAAAAAAACCACCCTTTATTTTGATAAGGATGGCTTTAATATAACATTTTTTCTTTCTGATTAAATTAATTTTTTCTTGATTTCTTCAATGTCAAGCAATATCTCATTATAATTTTCTTTAATGCCTGTGTCCATCGGGTATTTTTTTAATAATTCTTTTAAGTAATATTTACGTTCAAGCAAAAATAGATAACGTATTTTGGTGTCCAAGATACAAGTAGTCTGCCTCAAGCTTGTCGTTATTTTAGTAAATGAATCTCTAATATCCTGAAATGTGGTTACTGTCTCTTTTTTTAGCCTGATAATCTCCCTCTCCGATATTACTACCTGGGATGATTGATCCCAGTTACTATTTGCAAAGCATAAAATAGTTGTGATACCGACGATTATAGCTATTATGGTTGATATATATTTTATAGTCATAATTTATTCTATGATAAGCCTCCCAAAGTCAATTGACATAGTAGATAAGTCAGAAAGTGTTATTATAAATAAAAGATAATATAAGCCTGTTGGTTTACCTCCGTGCGTAAGGATTACACTTACATAGTCATCACCTGATGTAGTGCTTGAAACTATGCCTGATATAGGCGTACCATCATCAAGAGACGAAACGCATTGCACTACAGCACTGCTAATAGTTGTCCCGTAAGGCAGCGTCCCGTCATTAGCTGTAATCGAAGAAGATATAGAAAATGAAAACCTATACCCTACGCCAACATCATTCTTTTGAAGATTAAGTTTATTATTCCCACGGAAACCTTCTATCATAAAACCTCCTTATTAGAGTTGTCAATGTATGCCATAACACTCATTATAGTGCAATTGCGCAACATTAACAACTCAGTAAAACATTTCATTTTCTGCTATGCATCGGCCGCTGTAATAGAATAAGTACAATTTAGGACGTCATCTGTTAAAACTGCCCTGGATGCTGAAAAATCTCCTACAGATATTAATGTGCCTGACGTTCCTGAAGCGGCCGAACAAAGAAATGATCCATAAATTGTATCCGCCGAAGTAAAGGTAAAAGATGCCGGAGACGCTGAATTTGTTATATTTTGGGAGCTTACTCCAGCCTCAACCCATGCTTTTCTGTCACCGGTATAATTAGTTAATTCAGCCCAAGAAGCATGAGACGCTAAAGTATCAGCCGCCGCCGCCGTTCCTGTATCTTTTAACCCGACATAATGTGTCCCGTCTGGTGTTTCATCGGATAAACCAACTCCAAGAAAATAATCAAGCCCAGCGTTAACAATAAGGTTTTCTTGCTCTTCTGTCCAAATTACCTTCCCGTCTCTTATTAATTCCCATTTATATTTTCCACGGATCTTCATTGAATTCATAATTTTCTCCTTTATAATTTTGAGTTAAAATTTCTGGTAATATTCTTCGACCTGAAAAAACGTTGCTCCTCCTTTGCAAAAAATAATGTTTTAAAAACCGCCAAGATTGATTCAAGCGAATCATAAAGACTTAACTTTTCAATTATTATTTCATTGAAAAGCTGATTGCCAAAATTTATAATATCTGCAATATTAATTGTTTCTAATAAAGTTTCTGAAAGCTCTGCAACCTGGGTAATGTCATCGGATAAACTAAAAGAATCAATTATAGTATTGTACAATTGTGAAAAAATTGATGTAGAGTCACCAATTGTAAATGATTCAGAAATTAATTTGCTAAATAATTGGAAACCAAGAGTAGAATTATTAAGGTTTAAAGTCTCTGCAATAAAAGCAGATATCTGCTTTCCATTAGAAACAAAATCATTTAAATTTAAGATATCTCCAACAATTTCGGCAATTAATTGGTTATTAATGTTAGAATTATTGATGCTTAAAACATCTATAATGGTTTCAGCAATTAATTGGTTATTAATGTTAGAATTATCTAAACTTAAATTTTCTGTGATAATTTCAGATAGTTGTTTCCCGTTAATGTTAGAATCATTGACATTTAAAGCATCTATAATGCTTTCAGCAATTAATTTGTTATTAAAAATAGAATCATTTAAGTTTAAGGTATCTGTGATAAATTCAGCAATTAACTGCTTGCTAATATTAGAATCATTTAAACTTAAATTCTCTGTGATAATTTCAGCAAAAAACTGATTGCCATAATGAATAACATCGGCGATACTAATTGTTTCTGATAAGGTCTCTAAAAGTTCTGCAACCTGGGCAATATCATCGGATAAACTAAAAGAATCAACTACAGCGTTATATAATTGCAAAAAAGTTGGTGTAGCGTCATTAATTACGAAAGACTCCGTGATTATTTTGCTAATTAACTGATTACTATAAGTAAGATCGCTGAAGTTTAAACTCTCTGCAATAAAAACAGATAGTTGTTTTACATTAGACGTAAAATCATTTAATCCTAAGATATCCGCAATGCTTTCAGCTATTACTTGGCTATTAATATTAGAATCGTTAAAACTCAAAGCCTCTATGATAATTTCAGCAATTAATTGACCCTTAAAAATAGAATTATCAAGGTTTAAAATTTCTGTGATAGAAGTAGATATTTGCCCA
>Ga0209345_10000701_pt1 | contig 42829 bp, 34 predicted proteins | sample Cruoilmetagenom7_FD_187294 | JGI IMG/M metagenome (GOLD analysis project Ga0209345, IMG submission 187294) | Oil polluted marine microbial communities from Coal Oil Point, Santa Barbara, California, USA - Sample 7 (SPAdes) (version 2) | ecosystem: Environmental > Aquatic > Marine > Oil seeps ...
AAAAAAAAAAAAAAAAAACGGGAATTACGGGAACCCTCAAAATTGTTTAAAAAAAAATCCGTAAGCTCGCAGAAGAAAATAATAAAAACTAATTTATGAATATCAAAACATATAATAATATTTCTACTTTTCTTCTAGATATCAACATAAATACAGAAAAAGGATTCATTTCTAACATCTTGCATTGTTTAAAGACAATCAAATCGTATAAGCTAAATCAAACAGATTTATAATGCAAGAAATTAAAACCTATACACAACAGTTAATATACAAGGCTAAGGAATACTTAACTAAAGAGTATCACTTGGAAGCTTTAAATCTTTCAGATTTCCAAACCTTAAACTTCTATTTAATGGACAAAGCCATTAATAAAGAGGACAACTTATTTATAGAATCTTTTGATAAAGAGTTGCCTGCTTTATCACAATTTCCAGCGGTATTATCAGTAGCCATTTCACTATTTTTCAAAAACTTTTGTGATAATCACACAAATTATAAAAAAGGCGATATTTTACAATATAACAAGATGCGCTTTGAGATTAAATTAGTAAAAGAAGATAGTTATATTGCATTCGGTGGCAAAAAAGGACAAGAATACAAAAAGACAATAAAGCAATCTCAAATAGGAAAATACAAAATTGTAAATGCAGGCTTTACAGGTAGGAAGGTAAAAGTAGGTTTCTCAGCTTATGAAAAATTTTACGATTTAATATTTAACGAAAGCAAAAACTTACCATCTCAATTCAAATACAAGTCTGCTATTATAATGTCCAAGAAAGAATTTGATGAAGAATTGAGAACTCAAAAATATATAGATATTGATGTAAAAAAAGCAATCCCCATGCGATGGATAGCTCGCTCAGGCTCAGAAAGTTGGAACCACATCCCTGTTGAACCTATGATTTATTGTGTACCAGATTACGATACGTTACAAACCTATGTTTTAGATAAAGGAATTGATATAGAAACACTTATTGTTATTGGTAAAAATAAATACAAGGATGAAGTAAGTACACACATTCGCTTAGCACTTAGAAATGAAGATATACCCAACTGCATCATTTTAGGTAGTGAAGGCTTTAACGATGAACAAAATCAATTCTTAAAATGGAAATGGACGTTTCCAGAATACGAATATTTGGAGAATAAAGAACCTGGGGAAATTCGTGTGATTGATATTGAAGATGTACACTATCAAGAAAAGATTGACAGCTTTATGCACTACCTACGAGTATTAGAAAAAGAAAACGGTATGTCCTTGCTCAACGTAAAACGTTTACGCAGGTTTTTGTATGCATTAGTTTTATCAAAACATAGTAATAGTCGCAACTTATCACAATTAGAATTTATACAGCATTTACTTAAAAAAGTAGTTTCGGAAACTATTGAACAAGACTTCTATGACTTAGAGTTAGACGATACAGAAGTACAAATAAAGCTTAAAGAACAGATAGATGACATTTTTTCAAACTTCAATAATAACAAGTTAAAGTATTTAGAGCGTCTCAGTTTTATAAACTACTTAATTGTTCCAGATAGATTAGTGGAAAACTGGAAAGAGGAATTTAAAGGCAAACAACATAAAATATGCAGCCTTAAAGAGTTTAAAAAAATCCAAAGTAAAATTAGTGGAAGTAAAAAGGTTTATGTGCTTAGTATATATAACAATGGTATGTATTATGACGAGGTGTTAGATATTGCTATTAATTCTCAACACCGATTTTCATTCTTATCCTACCCTGAAGAAGCTAAAGTTATAAAAGCATATATAGATAAATACGATAATAGTCTCATAACTGAGTATCAATCAAAAGACAGAAAAAAACTAACAGGCTTAGATTTTAAAATGAAACTTAAAGAAGTCGATGAAAACGAATCTTTAGTGGATATAATGGATGGCTTTTATCAGCGAAATGAACGCTCAGAAAAAGTGTATGATTACGAATCCAACAAACAAGTCAACTACCGCATCAATTTTACAGGCACTACAGAATCTCTAGTTTATGATGGTTCAAAAACGGTTCTCATAAAAAAGAATGGTAAGTGGATAAAATCAAAAACTTATAATGTATTACCAGGAGATACAGTAAGAGTGTATAGTAACTTATCTAAGGAACGTCTCTTTGGTATTGCGTCACAAGAAGATAGCAATGGAAGATTTCAAGAGGTTGAAAAGATGTCAAAACTTTGGAAAAAAGCTTTATCTAATTATTTTTCAAAACGAGTAGCACAAGACAGACACTATGATAAAGAACGATTATTAAGTTCACTTAAAGCAAAAGGAAGTACAATTACAAATTCGATAACTACAGCAAAATGGCTAAATGAAACCGATAAAGAACGATTCCCACATAGTAATAATGAGCTAAAAGCAATAAAGCAATTAGTAGATGATGAAGAATTGAATACAGAATACGCTGCATTACTAAGAGTAAAAGGGTTTTATCGCGGCTTAATGATAAGTTTAGGTAGAGATTTAAGTGATGATGTTATGGATTTCATTATTTCAGAAGGAAATAATAAAGGTAAAATGCTATCAAAGTTTGAAACCGAAGAAATTAATTCTTTTGTAAAAAGCGCAGCACCAATAAGAACAATACAAAGTAAAGCAATCACAGACGACGATGAATCAAACTGATGAATTAGATAAAAAAGCTAGACAAATTTTTCAAGACCGTATCCAAAGAGGAATGATTGGTCCAGGTTCTGATATGTGGGGACTTCCTGATGAAGAAGAAATTATATCAGACTACCCATTGCCAAGATATTTTAGTGGAGTACTATTTCCTAATAAATCTGATACGCCTGAAACACAGTCAGAGGAAGATGATGCAGCACTACAAAGTGAATCACTACTTACTGATAACGAAGAGGAAGAAAACACCGCCGAAAATGATAATGAGGAAGTAAAGGATAAAGGAGAAAAGCAGGAAGAAGTAAAAATTAAACGTCAAGATTTTAATTTAAATACGAACAGTTTTTTTCCAACTAATATTGGTATTACAATAGCTTTAGATAAATCGGTCAAAGAAATAGAAGTTGAATTTTCGTTTGGTTTATACACACAAGCAAAAAACGAGGAAAGAAAAATAAAGATTTCAAAAGCTGGTTACGATTCATTTTTTGAGCAAGGCATTCCAATACCTTTAGCATTTCGAGAGGCTTTAAAATATGAAGATGGCTATATGTTCTTAAATAGAGAACTAAAAGGAGAACAAAAAAATCCTGAAAGAGCAAAAGGAGAATATGGTCAGTTTGACGAATTTAAAAACAGAAAAAATCTAACAAGGCAAACGGATGAAGGTGGTCACTTTTCTGCATTTTATTTTGTTGGTAAATTAGAAAAACTATTAGGGAGAGCTTGGAAAAGAACACCATACACATTTAGAGAAATCATTCCCATTCAAGAATCCTTTAAATCCCCTAAATCCTTTGATTTTCCAACCAAGATTTATAAACTAACTAATGCAGGATATAACATAAAAGTTTATGAAGATGGTAGAGCAAGATTTGTGAAAATTCAATTAGTAAACCGTTCAGAAGACCATCCTTCAAAGCGTTTTTCTAACAGGTCAGAAAATCTAAATTTTAAATCGCTATTTCAAGGCAGTATAAAAGTGCAGTCAGAAGGTTTAATTGAGTATAAAGACAATAGCCTTAATACGTATGCATCAGATGATGAAATAAAAGACACTGAAGCAGAAGAAATAGAGTTAATATACCGCAATATAAAAAGTTACGGTATTGGCCATAACTGTTCTGTTATTTGGGATGTAGATACCAAGACAGTAGTATCTACTTTTTTACCAGAACAAAATATAAATGATGTTATTAATGAGTTTGAGGATAGTAGTCTAGATAAAGCTTTAGATATGCGTAACCTGTCTATTTGGGGATTATCAAAAGACGAAATACAAGCGAACTTAAAAGACTTTGTAGCCAGTTATGAGCAATGGATAAATAAACAGATTCAGGAAAAGAATAAATTAAATGCTACTGAAAAAGCAGTGGCAGAACAAGTCATTCTGCGACAACAGCAAAACTATAATCGTCTAAAAGAAAACATTAGTTTATTAAATGATGTAAAAATATTTGAAGCTTTCCAATTAGCAAATACAGCAATGCTAATACAGTTAATTATATCCAATGATAAAAGATTGGGTAAAACTGAAAAAGACTTATTCGAAATTGATAAATCCATTAATGCCAATAGACTTATTTATTTTGAACAATACGATACACTTAAACACTTAGGGTTTGTTCCGAAATACAGACCATTTCAATTGGCTTTTTTATTACTCAGTTTAGATGAAATTGCACAACCTGAAAAACGTAAAGAGAATAAAACCGTAGACCTTATATGGTTTCCAACAGGTGGTGGTAAAACAGAAGCTTACCTAGCTGTTGCTGCATTTACTATAGCATTCCGTAGATTAAATAATAAAAGTAATTATGGTGGAACAAGTGTTATTATGCGCTATACATTACGTTTATTGACAGCACAACAATTTGAACGCGCATCTCGATTAATAGCAACCTTAGAATTTATGCGTATGCAACCTGAATTTAAGGATGCATTAAAACAAGAACCTATAAGTATTGGATTATGGGTAGGACAAGCATCTACACCGAATAAAATTACTGGAGATAATGGAGCAAGTGTTTTAGTATCTCAAATGGATGAAGAAGCATTAAAAGGAGAAAAAGGAAATCCAGAACGTAGAAATGTATTTCAGATTAGTAGTTGTCCGTGGTGTGGTACAAAATCTGTTTCAAAAGAAAAGAACTCAAAAGGTATAACCATTTGGCGTTATGGCTTTAAAGTAAACAAAGGCGAACTAAAAATATCATGTATAAATAAGCAATGTCATTTTCACGAAAAGCTACCTATCCAAGTTGTTGATGAAAATTTGTACAGAAATCCACCTACATTATTATTTGGTACTGTAGATAAGTTTGCAATGTTAGCGTGGCAGGAAGAAGCTCATAACTTTTTTAAAGCAAATACTGATAATGGTTTGCCACCAGACTTAATAATTCAAGATGAGCTACACTTATTAAATGGACCATTAGGCTCAATCACAGCATTGTTTGAATCTACCATTGAATTGTTATGTACTAAAAACGGAATTGCACCTAAGATTATATCCTCAACAGCAACAACAAGAAATACAAAGTATCAAATTGAAAAACTATATGGCAATAGAGAAGTAAATATATTTCCACCATCTGGTATTAATCATAACGATAGTTTCTTTTCAAGAGAAAGTACAGAAAGTAAAAGACGATATATCGGTTTTATGCCAACAGGTAAAACTTCTATAGACACACAATTACAGCTTTTAGCACATTTATTTGTATCACGTCTTGAAGTATATAGAAATAAGGAAACGGAGGCATTTGCTAATAATTATTGGACAATAGTATCATACTATAACAGTTTAAAAGATGTAGGTAAAATTTTCAACAAAGTAGGAGATGAAGTAACAAATTTTACATCCACACTACAATACCGTTTAGAGGATTTGTTCAATCCTATTGATGATTTTAAGTTCAATTTTATGGGAATATCATCTCGTACTGAAGAATTAACTAGTCGTGTTGAAAGCTCACGTATTAAATCAATTCTTAAAGAATTAGAACTACCTTTTGAAAAGAGTAAAATCACTAAAAGCGATAGAGGAAGCTACTTTCTAAATGATGTAGTTGATTTTGTACTGGCTACTAATATGATTTCTGTAGGTATAGATATTAGTAGATTAAATTTAATGCTAATCAATGGGATGCCTAAAAATATTGCAGAATACATACAAGCATCTAGTCGTGTAGGACGTAAAACAAACGGTTTGGTTGTAACCCTATTAGACCCTAACAGAGCAAGAGAAAAATCTTATTTTGAACATTTTATAAACTTTCATCAGGCTTTTTATAAGTGTGTTGAGCCTTTAAGTATTACTCCTTTTACTGAAAGCACCATCGATAAAATGCTCACGACTTCAATAGTTGCTTTTGTACGTAATAAATATCCAAACTTAAATAAGGAAAATGATGCAAAAAACTTTAAAGCAGCATTAGCAAATGAATATAGAGCTTTTATAGAACAAAGGTTTGGAGTTCAAAACAAGGAAATGATGTCCTATTTTGACCGTAGATATTATAATATTATAGAAGACTGGGAAAGTAAAGCAAGAGCATCTAATGACTTAAAGTATAAACGATTATTAAAAAGACCTTCGGATAAAAATGAAAGTGCTATAGATTGGACAGTAATGCAATCGATGAGAGAAATAGACACTGATACATTTATAAGAATTAAATCTAATTTTGAATGGCGTTAAGAAGAAATAACAGAGTAGCAGACAATAAATTTGTCAAAATACAAACACGTAAGGCCATCAGTTCTTATGGTGGTTCAGGCTCAATTATTGAGACACCTTTTGGTGCGTTAATGATTGATAGATTCGACGAATGGCCATTTTTTAGATTTAATAAAAAAGATGGTCAAACAGTTATTGATGCATCCTATCACATAAATGATGAACGATTATTACAACGTTTATCTCATAAGGATGGTTTTGAAAAATTAGAAGCTTTTGTATTTGTGCCTGATAACGTGTCTTCATCAAGTCGAGCAGATATTCCAGAACATATAAATGATACAATAAGCGCCTCATTTTTCCCAAAATGGTTTTACTGTAATTCTTGTAAAAGATTTAAGCATATAAATGATTGGTGGAAAGAATGGAGTTTAGCTAAACCTAATGCTACAAAAAAAGAATTTGCACCACCTAAATGTGGTGTGTGTTACGCCAATCGAGGAAGTAAATTTGCACCAGAATTAGAACAGGTAAGGTTCATTATGACAGCGCCTACAGGGGATATTAAAGAGATACCTTGGGAAAGGTGGAACAAAGCACAAAAGGCTGTAAAGGATGAAGATTCGGAGAATGGTTCTATAAGATTAGACTATGAAGCTTTATGTTGTGAAAACCCAGATTTACGTTATACAAAGTCCACCAAGTTTTCTGATTTAGCAGGTATAAGTGTAAAATGTATGAATGACGGTTGTAGTCATAAAGGTAGAATTATGAATCTATCAGGTTTATTTGGTTTGCGTGAAAGGAAATATTATGATGAATCAGAACTTTTAGAGCGTCACGAAGATGGTAAGGAATCAAAAGTATTTTACAAGCCAGTTATACGAAGCAGTAATAGCGTTTATTATCCAATTCTTGTTTCAAGTATCTTTTTACCAACAGATAAAGGAGTACGAAATAAGCATATTGAAAAGATAAATAGATTTAAAACAAAAGGGAAAGATGCTGAATTTATTTATGAAGCTTTAGAAGAAGAATATCCCCTAGAACAAATAAAAAAAATTCTCAATAATGATAGCGATAATAGCTATATACCCGAGTTAGAATATCGGTTATATGAGTATAACTTCCTTCTTAAAAATCAAAATACAGATTTTACAGATGAGGAGGAGAATCTAATCTTTAAAAAGGAGAAACTTTCAAGCTTAACATCATTTGGTTTTGAACAACTTATTGGATTAAGACGTATTAAGATGACAACCGTACAAGTCGGTTACACACGTCAAGAGCCATTAACAAACGATGATTTCTTTTCTGAAATGGATGAAACGCAAGTGCTAATAGAGAATAAATTCACTTCTAAATGGGCTGATAAAACGAAATACTTACCTGCAATAGAAAGCTTTGGAGAAGGTGTTTTTATTGCCTTATCAAATGATAAAATCGAAAGTTGGATAACACAAGCAGAAAAAAATGAAACCTTTAAAAAGAAGATAAATAAACTTTACACAAATATTGAAAGTCACGCATACCGCTCAGTAAAAGAAAAATTCGGTATGACAGTAAACAGAGAACATTTAATACGTTTTCTATTAGTACATACGCTTTCTCATCTATTGATTAAGGAATTAGAATTTCTATGTGGTTATCCTTCAACATCTCTAAACGAGAGACTTTTTGTAGATAAAAACCAAATGCAAGGTGTATTATTATACACTATTGCAGGAGCGGAAGGTAGTTATGGAGGGTTAGTATCACAAGCACCAGAAGCAAGAATGTTACGCCTATTAAAATCAGCATTAAGAAGAGCAACGGACTGTGCATCAGACCCAATATGTTACAATACAGATGATGGCCAAGGAATAGGTGGATTAAATATGGCAGCTTGTTATAGTTGTACGCTAATACCTGAAAACGCTTGTGAAGAGTTTAATTCATTTTTAGACCGCTCATTATTAATAGATGAAGATTATGGGTTTTTTAAAGATTTGATTATTAACAACTAACCACGATATGGCAAATACGATATACTTTGATGAATCAGGCAATACTGGTCAAGACATGTTAAACAAAGACCAAAAAGTATTTGTTTTAGCGTCTGTTAACTTCAATGAAGACCAGCAAAACATATTAAAATCAATTTTTGACACAGGACACGAAATACATTTTAAAAACCTTAAAAACAGCAACGCTGGTCGTAAAAAAATACTTGAATTTATAAATCATCCTTTAATAACGGAGGAGCATATTTTAGCTTCTGTAGTTAATAAAGAGTTTAATGTCGCTGGACAAATAACAGACCTTTTAATAGAAACTGTAATGCATAACAACGGTGTGGATTTATATAAAGGCGGAAGAAATATAGCTTACGCCAATTGGATATACACTTTCGGTCAGCATTTTTGGGATAATATTCTGTACAATAAATTCATAAATGAATTTGTAAGTATGATTAGATTAAAATCTGAAAAATCTATAAGTGTCTTTTATGAAACAGCAAAAGAGTTATTCTTAACAGTAAAAGAGAAAAGTGTATTACAACCAGTATTGGATAGTCGCAAGTATATTAAAGAAGTATTGTTATCTATAGATAAATACAGTATTGATGTTACTTTTTCTACTTTTCTTGTTTTATCTGATTTATGGTATAAGTCACAACGGTCTATGATAAATATTCGCTTCGACGAATCAAAGCAAATTCGTCACTATGATAACTACCTAAAGCATGCTATTGAATTAGCAGCAAAAAACCCTGATTTAAAGGAAATTGGATATGATATTCGTACTAAGACTTTCCCCCCTCAAATAAACTCAATTGAATTAATAGATTCAAAAAATGATTTTGGTGTTCAATGCGCTGATTTAGTCGCAAGTTCAATAACTTTTATGTACAATAATGAAAATGGTCGATATGCCCCATTTTCCAAAGAAATACAAAAATCGAAACTTCTCAACTTGTCTAATTTTCATACAATATGGTATACTGATGATGTTTCACCAGAAGCATTGAGTATGACTAAAAATAAAGGAGTAAATCCTTTAGATTTTTTAGTCGATAATATGGGCGATATAATAAAAAAACAAAAAGAGTAATTATGGGTCGTACTAAACAATTAAATGGTAAATCCAACTAACAGGTTCTATTATAATATTACTATTAACTTTACTAATATTCAAAAATTTTTAAGTTATAAAAAATTAAGCATTAGTAACAGAAATACAATTTCCTTGTTCCATATATTATGTAATAGGTTTGACATAATCACTCGTTATTCATACCCCAATATTTAGCTAGGTTCTCAGCGTAATCTATTGAAGATTTCCCTATGTACAATAGGAAATCACGCTCAGTAGAGTGACCTGTTACACTAAGTAATAAAGGTGTTGGAATATCTCCATAATAATTAGTTGCAAAGCTTCTACGGCAAATATGAGAGCTTACCAATTCCCACTTTTCATATACACCGCTTTCTTTACGATTAGTTTTGGGGTTTATTTTAGCTCCTTGAACCTTATAAGTTAACCCTGCTTTTTTTGCTACTTTCTTAATGTTTACATTAAAAAGCGTTATGTTACTTTGAGTATTATTACTAAATGTTTTTGGAAACTCCCCTCCCCTAGAATTTAAAATTTCCAAAACTTTAGGATGAACCAAAACGGAAACCTTCTTTTTTGTTTTTTTCTGCGTTAACTCTATAACCTTTAAATCACCTTTATATTTAATATCTGACGCTTTCATAGGCAACAAATCACTAACTCTTTGCCCTAAATAACATCCCATAACAAGCCAATCTCTTGCATTTTTTAATGCTTCTGATTCGAATTCCGTTTTCTCAATCTTTTCAATCTCATCAAAAGTTAAGAATACTTTTTCTGTTTTAGCGGTAAAACCCTTTATTGACTCTAATTGCTTATGAACACTTATTCCATTCCTCTTCGCATCAAGACAAATTGTTTTTAAAAACTTTATATCCCTACCAGCAGTATTCATGCTCAACCTTTCATCTACTAATAGAAAGCTCAAAAAATCTTCTCTGAAATTCATACCAATATCCGTGAATCTCACTTTCGTTTTTCTACTAAGTTCATATTTCTCCATCTTCCTCCTAATTGTCTTGTATTTTTTCAGTGTAGATATAGCGACACCAACTCCTCCTTTAGGATTTGTCTTAGTTGGAAGTTTTTTAATATAATCATTAGCGTATTCAACAAAATAGTCAAGTAAATTTTCAGTTGACCTATCAAAGAATATATCTAAAATATTATCTAGCCAAGACTTGTTGACATTCCCCCCTTCAGACATAGAACTATTATATGCTATCACGATAGTAGTTCTTAAATTCTCTAGATTATTATTTAACTCTGTTAAATCAATCTCTTTTTGATTCAACTTTATTTTTCCATTTTTTTTATTAAAAAACTTCGGGTTTACTAAATAGGAAGTACTCTTCCGCAACAGCACACCATTTGATGCTGATAAACGAAGATAAATTGTAGTTGGGTTACTTGTTCCTTTGATAAAAAATTTCACACTTGCCATAATTAAATATATTTAATAGTTAACAAGTTTTCTCTGTATTTTTACTGGTGCTGAAACGGTGCTGAAACATCTACTTTTTCAAAAGAATATCCAACTATGTGTTTTATTCCATTTCCATTCCCAGCCAATATACTATATTATTGAAACCCTTATTTAATAGGGTCTTATAGCATTTCGAAATAATTTATGAATGTATTTGACAATTATGTTGAATAGCTGTGAACCCTTGTGATTACTAGCTTAATCACTCTCCGACTCCACTTTAAACGCTCTGAAGCATTGATTTCAGGGCGTTTTTTTTAGGACCTAAAGGAAGAATCCCTAATTACTATATTACTTTTAATTTCAACTAACTTACTAGTAATATTATCTTCAGGCACATTAATTTCATTTATAAGATATTGTACTGCTGTACGTCCTATTTTTTCTCCAGGTTGATCTACTGTGGTTAATTTGGGTTCTATTATAATAGAGTTAACAGAATTACTAAATCCAACAACTGCAATTTCTTCAGGTATTTTTACATTAAACTTATTTAGTGTTTGTATTACGCCTATTGCTGCACCATCTGTAATCGCGAAAATAGCATCAGGTCGTACCTTTGAACTCAATAATATATTGGTCATTCTTTTTCCCTCTTTCATTGATATATCCTCAACACTAATAACCATTTTGGGATCTAGCTCAAGGTTATTATCCTTCAAAGCTTTTAAATAACCCGAATACCGTTTTTCCGAATTATAAGAATATTCACCTTCCTTAATTATAGCTATTCGCTTTTTTCCAATATTAATTAAATGTTCAACTATATTATAAGCTGCTTCCTCATCGTTTATTGTAATTTGGGTGCATGGAATTTTATTTGAAACCTTATCAAATAAAACAATTGGAATTGTATTTAACGTTGCTAATATGTGATCAACTTCTCTAGTACGTTTGGTTAGTGAGGCTAATATACCATCCACACCAAATTGCATCATGGTATTAAACATCTCTTTTTGCTTTTCTACATCATTATTAGATTCTGATATAATCACCCTAAATCCTTTACTTTCGGCCTCTTCCATAATACCTCTAACAATAGTCGTAGTAAAGTAATGTGTTATATTGGGTACGATAACACCAATAATATTAGACCTATGATTTCTAAAACCTTTGGCAAAAATGTTTGGGACATAATTTAATTTTAACGCTAATGCCTTTACCTTCTCTTTAGTTTGCAAGCTAATGTCTGGATGATCATTTAATGCTCTAGAAACTGTTGATATCGATAATTCTAAAGTCTGAGCTAATTTTTTTAAAGTGGTAACTTCTTTCTTCATAAAAATAAAATTTCAAACGTTTTCGCAAACGTTTGCATACAAATATCGTACTTTTTAACACACAACAATGCTTAATTCGTAATTATATTAGCCTAACATTAACTAATTCTTAATAAAATGAAAAAACTAACCACCACACTATTATTATTATTTTGTTGTTTTTCAATGTTTGCACAAACAGAAATATCCGGAACTGTAAAAGACAAAGCTGGATTACCAATTCCAAACGCTAACATTTTAATTATTAACTCAAACGTTGGAGCTTCTACAGATTTTGACGGAAATTTTAGTTTTACGGTACCTGAACTTACAGGGTCTAAGGAGTTACAAGTATCTTACATTGGCTACACTACTTTGATTAAAAAAGTAGATTTAAACGGTACTCCATTGACACTTGATATTATCTTACAAGAAGGTAATAATTTAGATGAAATTGTTCTTACAGCTTCTTCTACTTTTAGATCACAAAAACAAGCGCCTTTATCCATTAGTAGTAAAGGCATTAAAGAAATTACTAGACTATCGGCTAACAGTCAAGCAGATATTTTAAGAGATGTACCTGGTATTACTGCTGAAGGTGGTGGTGGAGAAACTGCAACCAACCTTTTTGTCAGAGGTTTACCTTCTGGTGGACAATATGTCTTTAACCCTTTACAATACGATGGTATGCCACTTATGAGCACGTTTGGATTAAACTCATCTGCACATGATGTTTACGCTAGACCTGATGTTGGTTTTAAAGGTGTCGAATTTGTTAGAGGTGGATCTGCTGTACTTTATGGTGCTGGATCGGTTGCTGGTATAATTAACTATACAAGTAAAACTGGAGATTCTAATGACGAAAATTTAATTAATGTAGAATGGGGAAATGACGGTAGATTAAAAACAGACTTTTATACTGGTGGACAATTAGGCAGCGAAGATTCTAACACTTATTACGCTTTTACAGGTTTTGTTAGAAAAGATGATGGTCCAATTGAAACTGGTTTAACCACAAAAGGAGTGCAGCTTAGAGGTAATATCAAACAAAAATTTGAAAACGGATCCTTTACAGTGCATGGGCAATATATTAATGATAGAGCTCAATTTTACTTACCATTACCATTAGATGGAGCGTCTAGAGAACGGTTAAATGGTAACGATGGTGAAGAAGTAAGCCAACTATTGTCTGGTGAACTGGCAAACACTTCATTTTTAACTCCAGGAGGTGTATATGAAAGTCCAATTGAAGATGGTGTCTACACAAAAGGTGGTTACCTTTTAGCAGATTTTAACTACAACTTAAATGACAACCTAAAATTTAAATCAAAAGTAAAATATGCCAACTACCAACACAATTTTGCATTATATGTAGGTGGTAGTGGTGATTATGGTAATCCAATTACTATTAATGATTATGTAGCTGCTATTGCACCAGATAATACCGCATTTAGTGCAACATACCAAGGTGGAGCTGGTAACCAAATTAACGGTAACGATTTAGTGGTAGAAAATCTACACGTAGATAGGTTAAGACCAATGACAGATTATTCTGGAGAGGCTAGCTTTATATTAAATTCTGATGATGGAATACACACCTATACTGCTGGAACATTCTTAGCCAGAACAGAAGCTGAAGATGTTAACTATCAATATAGAGTCCTTTCAGAATTTAATAATAATCCGCAATTAGTTAACTTAAGCTACACTGACGCTGGAGGAAATAATGTAATATATTCTGAAGGTGGTTTATACAACAGGATTGGTATGACAGCCAATAATTACCTAACGCAAAGCAGAACTGCTTTTTATCTTACAGATGAAATGGTTTTTGACAGATGGCGTTTTGATGTTGGATTCCGTATAGAGTCTACAACTGGTACCTTTAGAAAAGGAGGATTAGAAACCACTCAAGTTTATGAAAACGCTGACTTAACAACTAACTTACAAAACGTTCAATTTGCTGATGGTACTTTTACAACTGGCGAAATTAAAGATACAGATTGGGCATTATCATTAGCAGGTTTATACAAACTAACTGATGCCACAAACTTATATGCTAACTTCTCAAAAGGATACTTTTTTCCGCAACAACGTGGTTTTGGTCCAACTCCAGGAATAAGAGATACCAATTATGAGGCTGAAACGATTTTACAAGGTGAAATGGGAGCCAAATTTGGAACAGATAAATTTTCTGGTTCTGTGGCTGCATACTATGTTGGGTTAAGCGACCGTATACGTATAGATCAAGCTATTTCTGGAGGTCAATTAGTCGATCAAGCTAGAAGTGAGCAATCAACACAAACATTAGGTCTGGAAGCAACTGGTAGATATAAATTTACTGAGCATTTAAATGTTTCTGGGACGCTAACATACCAAGATCATGAAATTACAACTAATCAAACTGAAGATTTAGTCAATGGTACATCAAGTACTATTAATGAAGGTAATGAAATTGCAAGACAACCTAACCTTTTAGGAAACTTAGGTCTTAACTACGATAACAAAGTTTTTGATGCAAGCTTTGCTGTTAACCACACAGGAAAAAAGTTTACTGACGACACTAATAATGTAGAGTTAGATGCTATTACAATTGCAAGATTAGGCGCTGGTTACACAATACAAACTAATGAAGATACGTCTTTACGTTTTGGATTATCTGTATTTAACTTATTTGATAGTTCTGGTATTACAGAAGGAAACCCAAGAGCTGGTATTGCTGGTCAATCTGGAGATGGCGAGTTTTTTGTTGGACGACCAATCTTACCTAGACGTATGTTCTTAACAGCAACATTCAACTTTTAATTTATAATAATTTAATTAGTCATATAACTCATCATTTTTTTTGCTAAGTAAAGTGATGGGTTATTTTTTTAAAATCAAAAAAACTTACAATCTTTAATATATATGAAGGATTTACAAAACAACGCTATTACAGTATTAAACAATAACTGGAAAGATAAATTTAGCATTCCATGCGCAAAGCTTTACCCTTTTCAATGGTTCTGGGATTCTGGATTAATCGCAATTGGTTTCGCTCATTTTGACATGCCTAAAGCCGAAAAAGAAATAGAAACATTGCTTGATGCACAATGGAGTAATGGTTTTATTCCTCATATTATTTTTCATACCGAAACTGACACTTATTTTCCTGGACCTGATTTTCATCGTTCAGATTTACATCCAGAATCTTCCAAAAAATATAAATCTACAGGTATGACTCAACCTCCTGTTACTGGTTTTGTTTTAGAGGATTTATACCGTATTAGCAAGGATAGAGACGCTACTTTAAAATTTATAGAGTCCGTAATAGATAAAGTGTATAAAAATCACGAATATTTTTACAACCAACGTGATCCTCAAGATGAAGGTTTAGTTTACATATACCATAACTGGGAATCAGGTACAGACAACTCTCCTATTTGGGATGATATTTGGGACACTATGAATCCTCCAGAATATACTTTTGAAAGACGTGACACAACACATGTTGATGCTGCACAAAGACCTTCTAAAAGAGAATACGATCATTATTTACACATTATTGAAATTGCCAAACAAAACAATTATAATGATCAAAAAATAGCAGAGCTTTCTCCCTTTTTAGTTCAAGATCCATTATTTAACGCAGTACTTTTAAAGTCTAATCAAAGCCTAATAGATTTATATCGTATTATAGGAAATAAAAATAATAACGATAAGATACACCAACTTCAAAAATGGCAAGACAAAGGGACTAAATCGTTTAATAATAAACTCTATGATGAAGAACTGGGTGTTTATGTACATTACGATTTAAGAAACGAAAAATTATTAAAACACATATCATCCTCTTCTTTTGCACCACTTTTTGCTAATCTACCAAGTGAGGCTAGAGCAGAAAAAATGGTTGATATAATGATGGAAAAATTTGGTAATCCAGATCAATATCTGTGTGCATCATTTGATCCAACTAGCGATAGGTTTAATCCTAAAAAATATTGGAGAGGTCCAGTTTGGGTTAATTTAAATTGGATGTTATATTATGGGTTAAAACAATATGGTTTTTATGACATCGCCAAAAGAATGAAACAAGATACCATTGAGATTATTGAAAACAATGGGTTTTACGAGTATTTTGATTCTAGAAAAGAAGAACATAAAAATGGTAACGCAGGTTATGGAGGTCATAATTTTTCATGGAGTGCTGCATTATTTATAGATTTATTAAATGAATAAATAACCCACTAGCTTTAACCACATGAATTATATAGACTACATCATTATCATATTATATTTAATAGGATTTTTAGGAATAGGGTATTTCTTTAAAGAAAATAAAAACTCTAAAGATTACTTCCTTGGAGGTCAATCAATGGGATGGTTTCCGTTAAGTTTATCAACTATGGCTACCCAATTATCTGCTATTAGCTTTATATCTGCACCAGCATTTGTTGGTTTAAAAGAAGGTGGTGGATTGCAATGGTTAACCTATGAGTTTGGTGTACCTTTAGCTATGGCGTTTTTACTAATTGCCATAATACCTACCTTATATAATTCTGGTATTGTTAGTGTTTATGAATATCTAGAACGTCGTTTTGATGCCTCTTCAAGGTTACTTATTAGTTTTGTTTTTCAAATTAGTCGCTCTGTAGCAACAGGTGTTATGGTATATACTATGGCACTTATTTTACAAGCTACCATTGGTATAGACTTTTGGATTTCGATATTAATTATTGGTGTTATAACCATGGTATACTCCTTTCAAGGTGGAATGAAGGCTGTAATTTGGGGAGACGTCATACAAATGTGTATTCTCTTTTTTGGTATAATTATTAGCTTATTTTATGGTTTAAGCGAGCTAGGTGGTTATGATAACTTTATAAATCTTGTTGATAAGGACAGATTAACTGCAGTAGATTTTTCTAAATGGGGATTTAATAATGCCGATAAAAATGACGAATTTGGTTTTTGGCCAATGGTAATTGGAGGTTTCTTTTTGTATGCTTCCTATTATGGTACAGATCAAACACAATCACAAAGACTACTATCTGCAAAAGGATTACCTACCATTAAAAAATTATTACTAGCTAATGGATTGTTTAGATTCCCAATTACATTAACCTATTGTATAATGGGATTAATTTTAGGAACACTATTACTTCAAGACGCTAGTTTTCAAGAGTTATTAAATACAGTTTACCAATCTAACATTACAAGTTTAGAAGGTAAAAAAGCCGACTTAATGGTACCTGTTTTTATAATTAAATACTTACCAAATGGTGTCATCGGTATTTTAATAGTTGCAATAATGTCTGCCGCAATGTCCTCTTTAAGCAGCACAGTAAATTCATTATCTGCAGTAACCTTAGAAGACTTTATAAAACGATTTAAACCTGATATGCCAGACAAAAAATACGTACAATACTCGCGTTTATTATCTGTATTTTGGGGATTAGTATGTTTGTTTTTTGCGTTTTTCGCTGGAAGTATAGAAGGAACTGTTATTGAGGTTATTAACAAAATAAGCTCAATTTTTTATGGTCCCATTTTAGCTGCTTTCATATTAGCTATTCTAACTAAAAAAACGCACGCTTTAGGTGCTAATATTGGTATCGTTATAGGTGTGTTATTCAATATGTATTTATGGCTATATGTACCAAGTATATTTTGGTTTTGGTGGAATGCAATAGGTTGTTTAGTAACTGTTATAATAGCTTTAATTGTAAGCTATGTTATTAAAAAAGAAACCAAACCAGGTTTAGATATTGAAGTCTATAAAGCAGGTAAAAAAGAAGTCATTATACTATTATCATACTTTGTTTTAATTGTGCTGTTTGCAATTTTTATTGGTGAAATTTTAAATTAAAAGTTAACATGAAAATAGTAATTGCTCCTGATAAGTTTAAAAATTCGCTAACCAGTTTAGAGTTTTGTAATATCGTTGAAAAACAGCTTAAAATAGAGTTGCCTTATGCCAATATCGTAAAACTACCATTAGCAGATGGTGGTGATGGTACCATTGACATTGTCAAACATTATTTAGATGGAGAAACTATCAAGACTACAGTGTGCAACCCTTTATTTACAGCAATTGAGGCTAGCTATATTTATGCGCCTAAATATGAAACTGCATTTATAGAAATGGCAGAAGCCTCAGGCTTAAAGCTTTTAAAACCAGAGCAATTAGATTGTAAAATAACTTCCACATTTGGAACTGGCCAGCTTATTTTGGACGCTTTAAACAAAGGTGCAAAAAAAATAATACTTGGTATTGGTGGAAGTGCTACAAACGATTGTGGTATTGGCATGGCAACTGCTTTAGGATACCGTTTTTTGGATAAAAAAGGTGAAACAGTAAACCCTATTGGCAAAAACCTGTCATCTATAAAATCCATTGACGTTAGTCAAGCAAATCCACAAATTTTTTCAACAGATTTTAAAATAGCCTGTGATGTTACTAATCCATTATATGGCAAAAAAGGCGCTGCTTACGTTTACGCTGCTCAAAAAGGAGCTAATCATCAAGATATTTTATTACTTAATAAAGGACTTAAAGATTTTTCAAAATTAATCAGTCAAATCTTTAAAATAGATCCACAGTCCATACCTGGATCTGGAGCTGCAGGAGGTATGGGAATTGCTTCTAAAATATTTTTAAACGGAACTCTTGAAAGCGGAAATAAATTAATTAAACAGTTATCAAATTTTGATAATCAAATTTCAAATGCAGACTGGATTATAACTGGAGAAGGCAAATTGGATAATCAAACGTTATCCGGAAAAACCATTCAAGGTGTTTTAGATACCTCAACTAAAAATAATATTAATGTAGCAGTCTTTTGTGGTGCGATTGACATTAACGAAAAAGCACTAAAAAACATGGGAATTAATTATGCTTCACAAATAATAAACGAAGCAAAAAACTTAGATGACGCCATGCAAAACACTAACATACATCTTAAAACAATGACTAAAAAATTTATTGGTCACATCAAACAACTTAAATAAAATGAAATTATATCCCTTAACTTTCAATCCAGTTTTTAGTTATCGTATTTGGGGAGGCAACAAATTAAAGTCGGTATTAAATAAGAGTTACTCCCAAGACAGCATAGGCGAATCTTGGGAAATTTCTGATGTTGAGGATAACCAAACCATTGTAAATAATGGCAATTTAAAAGGGAATACGCTAAAAGATTTAATTAAGACATTTAAAGGTGATTTTCTAGGACACAAAGTGTATCAAACCTTTGGCAACAACTTTCCGTTGCTAATAAAATTTATTGATGCCAAAACACCTTTATCCATACAAGTTCATCCTAATAATCAGTTAGCTAAAAAAAGACATAATTCATTTGGTAAAAATGAAATGTGGTACGTTATGCAAGCTGAAAATGAAGCCGAATTAATTGTAGGTTTTAATCAAAAAATTAGTAAAGAAGACTACGTACATCACCTTAAAAACAACACCTTAAAAGATATTTTAAATACTGAAACAGTAACATCTGGAGACACCTTTTATATTCCTACTGGACGCGTTCATGCAATTGGAGCAGGTGTTTTACTTGCCGAAATCCAACAAACCTCAAATATTACTTATCGTATATATGATTATGATAGGGTTGACAAAAAAACAGGACAAAAAAGAGAGCTACACACCAATCTAGCTTTAGACGCTATAGACTACAATTTTTATAAAAAATATAAAACAGATTACAATCAGGTATTAAACACACCAAGTCAATTGGTAAATTCCGAGTATTTTAAAACTAATATAATCGAATTAAACACCAAGTTAACAAGGGATGTTACAGCAATAGACTCGTTTATAATTTATATATGTGTTCTGGGAGAGGTTATAATTAACACGCCTGACGACGCTACTAATTATAGCTTAAAAATGGGACAAACTATTATTATTCCTGCCTGTATTAATCTAATAACAATTCATGCAAATTCTGCTAAACTAATTGAAGTCTATTTGTAACATCTAGCAAAAAAAATCCCAATCTGAAAAGATTGGGATTTTTAGTTAATTCTTTTTATAAGGTAATCCATCATGTTTCCATTTAGAGAAACCACCTTGCATATCATATATTTTTTTAAATCCTAAGTCTATCATTTTTTCGGCACACTTAGCACTTCTACCGCCTTTTTGACAATACAATAGTACAGGTTTTTCCCTATCTAAGGTTTTAATATCATCCTCAAATGTAGGCGACATAAAATCTATATTCTGTGCTGATGCAATATATCCAGAATTATATTCCGCTGGTGTCCTAACATCTATAAACTGAACATTATCAAGAGTCAATAGTGTTTGCATTTCCTCTGGAGAGACAACCTTTATTTCACCTTCAACATTTTTTTTACAACTCAGTGCAACAAAAACTAAACACAAACTTAATACTAATGCTATTTTTTTCATACCTTTTTTATTATTCAACTGGTCCTGACCACTCACTAAATCCTCCTAGAAGATTGTAAGTAGTATCAAATCCTAATTGATTCATTATTGCGCATGCTTGGGCACTTCTTCCACCTGATCTACAATACACATAAAAATTCTTAGATTTATCTAACTCCTCGACAGCATAAATAAAACCCTGTCCTTTATAAATGTCAATATGTATTGCATTAGGTATTTTTCCTTCTGCAACCTCTTCATCTGTTCTTACATCAAGGATGACTGCGTTATCGTCTTTTTCTAATTGGTTTACCCAATCCGATTGAATTAAATCTGCCATAATATTTATACAATTTATTTTAGCACAAAATTAACACTTATATAGTATATAGACGTAAAAAAATCCGAAATGTTACATCTCGGATTTTTATTTATTATAATTGATTATTTTTTTTAAACTTTAATAGAACAACCTATAGCTTTAGTTTCGTTAATTTTCACTTCTTTATTATTTAATAGGGCATCAACCGCATCTTCTACATACTTAGTTTTTACAGCATTTGCATCTTGATAATTATCATCAATTGCACCAATATATTTAACTACATTTCCTTTTTGCTCTTTTTGCAAAACATACACATGTGGTGTTTTTGTTGCTCCATATTGCGGATAAATATCCTGACCAGCATCCATCAAATAAGGAAAAGTAAATCCTTTTTCCTTAGCTCTAGTTTTCATTGCTTCCATATTATCTCCTGGTTTAACGGTTGTATTATTAGGCATAATGGCAATTACTGGATAACCTAGATCTGCATACTTTTTATTTAAACCTTGTACTCTATCCTCATAAGCTACTGCGTAGGGACAAGTATTGCAGGTAAATACAACTATAAACCCTTTAGCATCTTCAAAATCTGACAAAGACACCACATTACCATCAATATTTTCAAGTTCAAAATCTGTTGCCACATCACCTATTTTATATCCTGAATCAGTACTATTAGTCTTTGTTGTAAAAGCACTAACCGTTATTATAACGACCAACACTAAGGTTAATTTAAATATTTTTTTCATAATTTATTGTTTTAAAAATTGTTTTAATTCTGTTTCTAACGCTATATAATCAAATGATTGTTCATAAAAAACTGTCTTTTGGGTATTGTAAATTAATGTTGCAGGAATTGCTCCTGACCAATTTTTATCTACTTTAGGTATCCATGTATTAGCATCAACATCGTTTAAAACTACAACCTCACTTTTTAATTTATTTTTCAATAAAAAAGGTTTTAATTTACTTTCAATCTGCTTTGGAAAATCTAAACTCACCAAAATAACTTCTACCTTTTTGTCTGCATACGTTGTATTTAACTGTTCAAAATAAGGTAATTCTTTAACGCATGGTGCACACCAAGTCGCCCAAAAATTTATAACATAAGTTTTACTTTTATCCTTAGCAGCAAGGTATTGCTCCAAACCGTCAAAATCGACTATTTTTAAATCTTGCTTTAAATAAGGTGCGTCTACTATTTTTATTTGATTACTATTTAATAAACTAATGTACTGGTTTCCAAAACCAAAAAAAGTAAAGGTCAATATTAAAAATAAGTGTTTCATAAAGTAAATTTAATATTTATTGTTTTCATCTTTTCAGTTTTAACAAATAATTAAAGGGGAAAATAATTTGAAAACTAACTTTTGATTTATATCTTTGAACTTTATAATAAACATGAACACAATTTTAAATCATACTTGGTGGTGGAATAATCGAAATCAAACTTCGTGAACTAACGCTATACGTATTATTTAAGTAACTATACAAAAAAGGCTTGTCATTCACGACAAGCCTTTTTTTTATTTCTGAACTTGTTTCAGAAAACACAAACAAAATTAATAATATCTCTAATAATGGAGATACTGAAATAAATTCAGCATAATAAAAATGAAAACATTCAGTTTATACACACATTACAAAAAAATACTAGCAGACACCATTACTCCTGTTAGTATCTATTTAAAAATTAGAGATAAATATCCTAATAGTATTTTGTTAGAAAGTAGCGATTATCACGCTAATGATAATAGTTTTTCTTACATATGCTTTAACCCAATTGCCTCAATTAAAGTTGACGACAAAGCAATTACACAAACATTTCCGGATGGTAGTGAGATGAAAAACAAGGTGCGTAATGTAACCGAGATGATACATAAGTTTACCAAACGCTTTAAAGTAAAATCGGACGAGGATTTTAAGTTTATCAACAACGGAATATTTGGCTACACAGCTTATGATGCTGTTAAACACTTTGAAGATGTAGAGATTTCTAAAAAACCAGATTCTCTAGAGATTCCTGACGTTTACTATGCAGTTTACCAAAATATAATTGCTATAAACCACTTTAAAAACGAAGCCTATATTTTTGCACATTGTTTTGAAACAGAAAACAATATAGACGAAGTTTTACAACTAATAAGCTCTAAAAACTTTGCGACTTATAAGTTTACAACAAACTCTGAAATACAATCAAATTTAACGGATGACGAGTATAAAGATCAGGTCCTATTAGCCAAACAACATTGTGCTAGAGGTGATGTGTTCCAGTTAGTATTATCTAAAAAATTCTCGCAAGGTTTTAAAGGTGACGAGTTTAATGTCTATCGTGCCTTACGCAGCATAAACCCATCACCATACCTATTTTACTTTGACTATGGTGACTTCAAGATTTTTGGAAGCTCACCAGAAGCACAATTAGTCGTTAATAACGGTCAAGCCGAAATACATCCAATTGCCGGAACATTTAAAAGGACTGGAAATGATGAGGAAGACCAAAAGCTAGCTAAACAACTAGCCGAAGATGATAAGGAAAATGCAGAACACGTCATGTTAGTGGACCTTGCTAGAAATGATTTAAGCAGACATGGTAGCGAAGTCAAAGTTGTAACCTATAGGGAAGCACAATTTTTTTCTCATGTTATTCACTTAGTTAGTAAGGTAACCGGAAAAGTACACGACAATACACCAACAATGCAGGTAGTTGCAGACACCTTTCCTGCAGGAACTTTAAGTGGTGCTCCAAAACATAAAGCCATGCAACTTATTGAAAAATACGAAAAAACTAGCAGAGCCTTCTATGGAGGAGCAATTGGTTTTATGGATTTTGATGGCAATTATAATCACGCAATTATGATTAGGACATTTATGAGTAAAAACCATCATTTACATTGGCAAGCTGGAGCAGGTCTAGTCTCTAGATCAAACCCAGAAAGCGAGTTACAAGAAGTATATAACAAATTAGGAGCATTAACAAATGCTATAGAATTAGCCAAAGAGATATGAGAGTTTTAGTAATAGATAATTACGATAGTTTTACTTATAACTTAGTTCACTATTTAGAAGACTTAGATTGTGAAGTTACTGTAAAAAGAAATGACAAATTAACCTTGGACGAAGTCGAAGCTTTTGATAAAATTGTACTTTCTCCAGGTCCAGGAATACCTGATGAAGCTGGTTTACTTAAAGCAATAATTAAAACTTATGCTCCTACTAAAAGTATTTTAGGCGTATGTTTAGGTCAACAAGCTATTGGAGAAGTTTTTGGTGGTAGTTTAATTAATTTAGACAATGTATATCATGGTGTATCTACAAATGTAGATATTGTGGTTGACGATGAAGTACTGTTTAAAAACATGAACAAAACTATTGAAGTCGGACGTTACCATTCATGGGTTGTAGATCCTAATTTACCTGAGGTTCTAGAAGCAACATCCTTTGACCAAAATGGACAAGTCATGTCGTTAAGACACAAATTTTACGACGTAAGAGGTGTGCAATACCATCCAGAAAGCGTGCTGACACCAAACGGAAAACAAATTTTAGAAAACTGGATTAAGAGTTAATATGAAACAAATACTAAACAGACTAATTAATCAAGAAAGCATCACTGCAGAAGAAGCTAAATACCTTTTAGTCAACATATCTGAAGGCGCATATAATCAAAGTCAGGTAGCCTCTTTCTTAACGGTTTATATGATGCGAAGTATAACTCTAGAAGAGCTTCAAGGGTTTCGTGATGCATTGTTAGAATTATGTATTCCTGTAAACTTATCAGAATTTGATCCAATCGATTTATGCGGAACTGGAGGTGACGGAAAAGACACTTTTAATATTTCAACCTTGGCATCATTTGTAACTGCTGGTGCTGGAGTTAATGTGGCAAAACACGGTAACTATGGTGTGTCATCAGCTTCTGGATCTTCCAATGTTATGGAAGCTTTAGGCATTCATTTTTCTAATAAAACAGATTTTTTAAAATACGCCTTAGAAAAAGCAGGAATCTGTGTTTTACATGCACCTCTGTTTCATCCTGCTATGAAAAACGTTGCTCCTATTAGAAAAGAATTGGGTGTAAAAACATTTTTTAATATGCTTGGACCAATGGTAAATCCAGCATTTCCAAACAATCAAATGGTAGGTGTATTTAGCTTAGAGCTACAACGCATATATGGTTACTTATACCAAAATACAGATAAAAATTATAGCATCGTACACGCATTAGATGGATATGATGAAATTTCATTAACTGGAAATACTAAGATAATTTCCAATACAGCTGAAACGATATTTAACCCTTGCGACTTGGGTCTAAAACAACTTGAACAATCCGAACTATTTGGTGGAAACACAGTTAAAGAAGCTGCCAAAATTTTCAAAAACATTATAAATGGTAAAGGTACAGACGCGCAAAACAATGTGGTTTGTGCTAATGCAGGTTTAGCAATTGCAACAGCCAAACAAATATCACATTTAGAAGGTTTTGAACTTGCTAAAGAAAGTTTGGAAAGCGGACGTGCAAAAACGAGTTTAGAAAAATTAATCGAATTAAGTAAGTAATGGATATTTTAACTAAAATAGTTAACGACAAACGTATTGAAGTTAACTTACGCAAGCAATTAATCCCAATCAAACAATTAGAACAATCCATTTTGTTTATACGTGAGACCGTTTCACTAGCCGAAAAATTAAAAAATAGTACGACAGGTATCATTGCAGAGCACAAAAGACGTTCGCCTTCAAAACAAGTCATCAATCACGATTTAAATGTCTTTGATGTTGCTAAAGGTTATCAAGATGCTGGTGTTTGTGGAATGTCTGTTTTAACCGACGGAAAATATTTTGGAGGGAGTTTAGACGATTTACTAACTGCAAGAGCAAGTTGCAATTTACCTTTATTAAGAAAAGAGTTTATAATAGACACGTACCAAATAATTGAAGCCAAAGCTTATGGTGCAGATGTTATTTTATTGATTGCAGCTATTTTAACTAAAGAAGAAATAAAAACCTTTTCAGAACTAGCTAAAAGCCTAAATCTTGATGTACTTTTAGAAGTACATAATGAAGCCGAATTACACAAATCAATAATGCCAAGTTTAGACATGCTTGGGGTAAACAACCGTAATTTAAAAACATTTGAGGTTAGTTTAGATACTAGCAAACAATTAAGTAATTTAATCCCTGACGATTTTGTAAAAGTATCGGAAAGTGGAATAAGCAGTATAGAAGCCATAAAAACACTACAACCATTTGGTTATAAAGGGTTTTTAATTGGCGAAAACTTTATGAAAACGGACAATGCTGGTTTAAGTGCCAAACAATTTATCAAAACATTAAACAACTAAGACTATGAAACTAAAAGTATGCGGAATGAAAAACGAAAACAACATCCTAGATGTTGCAGATCTTAATCCAAATTATATGGGTTTCATTTTTTACGAAAAATCATCTCGTTATTTCAACGGAGTCATTCCAGAATTACCAGAAAGCATCAAAAAAATTGGAGTATTTGTAAATGCAACTTTCGAATATATAAAAGGAAAAGTAGATAAACACAACTTACAAGGAGTGCAATTACACGGTCAAGAAACACCAGAACTATGTCAACGTTTAAAAGATTTGGACATTACTGTAATTAAAGTGTTTTCAATAAAAAACCAATTCGACTTCTCTGTTTTAGAACAGTATGAGGACGTTTGCGATAATTATTTATTTGACACAAAAGGAAAAGAACCAGGAGGTAATGGTTACACATTTAATTGGAATGTTTTAAAAAGCTATCCGTCTTCAAAACCTTACTTTTTAAGTGGTGGTATTGGATTAAACGAAATAGATGCTATTCTTTTATTTTTAAAGAGACCAGAATCTTACTTATGCTTTGGGTTTGATTTAAACAGCAAATTCGAAACTGCTGCAGGATTAAAAGACACTACAAAATTAAATGATTTTAAACAAAAATTGATAGCACACAATTATGAGTTTTAATATTAACGACAAAGGATATTACGGAGACTTTGGAGGCGCATACATACCAGAAATGCTATATCCAAACGTAGAAGAGTTACGCCAAAATTATTTAAAAATAATGGCAGAGCCATCTTTTAAAAAAGAGTTTGACCACTTATTAAAAGATTATGTTGGACGTCCTTCTCCACTCTATTTCGCAAAACGATTAAGCGAAAAATATAATACTAAAATCTATCTTAAACGCGAAGATTTAAACCATACAGGTGCGCACAAAGTAAACAATACCATTGGTCAAATTTTAATGGCACAACGCTTAGGCAAAACACGTATTATTGCCGAAACTGGCGCTGGACAACACGGTGTAGCAACAGCAACTGTATGTGCTTTAATGGGCATGGAATGTATAGTCTATATGGGCGAAATTGACATCGCACGTCAAGCACCAAACGTGGCAAGAATGAAAATGTTAGGCGCAGAAGTACGCCCAGCATTATCAGGAAGTCGCACCTTAAAAGATGCCACTAACGAGGCTATTAGAGATTGGATTAACAATCCTGTGGATACACATTATATTATTGGTAGTGTCGTCGGACCACACCCTTATCCAGATATGGTGGCCCGTTTTCAGGCAGTCGTTTCTGAAGAAATTAAATGGCAATTAAAAGACAAAGAAGGTCGAGAAAAACCTGACTATGTCATTGCTTGTGTTGGTGGTGGTAGTAATGCAGCAGGTGCTTTTTACCATTATTTAGACGACACAGATGTTAAATTAGTAGCAGTAGAAGCTGCCGGAAAAGGGATTCATTCTGGAGAAAGCGCAGCAACATCTGTACTAGGAAAAGAAGGAATTATTCACGGAAGTAAAACCCTATTAATGCAAACGCAAGATGGGCAGATTACAGAACCGTATTCGATTTCCGCAGGATTAGATTACCCAGGTGTTGGGCCAATGCACGCTAATTTGTATACCACTGGTCGTGCCGAGTTTATCTCAATTACAGATTATCAAGCCATGACAGCTGGATTAGAACTAAGTCAATTGGAAGGGATTATTCCGGCTATAGAAAGCTCGCATGCATTTGCTGTTTTCGAAGACAAAAAGTTTAACCCAGAAGACATCGTCGTAATTAATTTATCTGGTCGTGGTGATAAAGATTTACAAAATTATATCGACTATTTTAAACTGTAATATTTGGGCGTTACCACAAGGGTCAGGCTTTCAAGGCTCGCGCTCTGCGAGGCGCTCAAACAGACCTATCAATCCTTAACGCGGGATAACACCAAAGTTAGCAGTTAGCAGTTAGCAGTTAGCAGTTAGCAAAACTAATGAGAATCTAAAATAAGTATTAAAAACAAAGCTAACAATAGAAAAAGTCTCCAATCAATTCGCAGAATTGAAAGCCAAGGCGAAGAATAAATAAAGAAAAGCTCCGAAAAACAGGAGAACACAGTTCGACGCGGAGTTTTCGTATTGATTTTAGTTTGTAAAACTGAAAATTCCTTGGCTTGGATGTCTTTTTTTGGTTCGTTTTTGGGACAAGCAAAAAATGAATACCGATAAATTTAAAAAACTGCATTAGTGCAAAAAAAATAAATTCATTTAAAAATGAACAGAATAAATCAAAAACTAAAAGAAGATAAAAAGCTATTAAGCATATACTTCTCTGCAGGTTACCCAACCCTAACCGACACCGTTTCAATAATACAAAACCTAGAAAAAAACGGAGTTGACATGATTGAAATAGGGCTTCCGTTTAGTGACCCTCTGGCAGATGGACCAACAATACAAGCCAGCTCTACACAAGCATTAAAAAACGGAATGACAACAGAGACGTTATTCACCCAACTAAAAGACATTAGAAAAACGGTATCAATACCATTAATAATAATGGGCTATTTTAATCCAATGTTACAATTTGGTGTTGAGGCGTTTTGCAAAAAATGTCAAGACATCGGAATAGATGGTTTAATTATTCCTGATTTACCAGTAGACGTTTACAATGACCAATACAAAGCTACATTTGAAAAATATGGTTTAATCAATGTCTTTTTAATCACACCACAAACTAGCGTAGAGCGTATTAACTTTATTGACTCTATATCTAATGGCTTCATTTACATGGTAAGTAGCGCAAGTGTAACAGGAGGTAATTCTGGTTTTGGAACAGAGCAGACAGAGTACTTTAAACGTATTGCAGACATGAAGTTAAACAATCCTCAAATTGTAGGTTTTGGTATTTCGGACAATACAACATTTACGCAAGCTACAACATATGCCAAAGGAGCAATTATTGGAAGTGCTTTTATAAAACATTTAACCAAACACGGTAATACTAAAATTGACACTTTTACAAATTCAATTTTAAAATAAAAATCAAGTATGGCTGCAATTACGTTTAGAGAAGCAACTTTGGAAGACAAACCAAAACTATTACAATTTGAACAACAATTGATTGCCTATGAGCGTCCATTTGATTCCATTTTAAAAGAAGATTGCACATATTATGACTTAGATTATTTAATTCAATCTAATGAAGCTAAATTAATTGTTGCTACAGTAAACAACCATTTAATAGCTTGTGGATACGCAAAAATTATAAAAGCAAAACCGTATCATACCATCGACAGATATACTTATATGGGTTTTATGTATGTAGCTCCAGAATTTAGAGGTCAAGGTGTCATTCAAAATATAATCGAGCAATTAAAACAATGGTCAATTAGTTTAAATATTTTTGAAACTAGATTAGAAGTTTATAGTGATAACGAATCTGCAATCAAAGCATATCAGAAAAAAGGGTTTAAAAACAGAATGATTGAAATGAAAATGGATCTTAAATAAACCTTTTAAGAGAGTTTAACACTTAGAGACAAGACTTTAACTAAGCCTTGTGAGACAACAACTTAAGTTAATAGTATCTTTATTACGAACCAAAAAAACAATAAAATTATGGGAATGATAAAAGATAGAAAGAAATTTGAAACTAAGGTTAGACAAACAAATCCTACAAATCCAACTGCAAATACAAAGTTGGAAACTAATGATTTTGATATCGATAAATCGACAATTAAAAAACAACAAAATAAAACAAATAGCTAATCCCAATTAGCCTATTTATTAAATGCCTATTCAGTATATTTGAATAGGCATTTTTTTATTCAATTTCATGAAACTACTCAACGACTTTAGACTAATTGTACTACTCTGTTTAACCCTAGGTTTAGCGCCTTTTTTTCCAGAACCTCATATCTGGGGAAAATTACAATGGATTGCAGGTGGTTCAAAAGGTATGCAACTTAAAGATTGGTTTGATGTACTTTTACATGGATTCCCTTGGATACTTTTAGTTAGAGTAATAATTGTTAAATTAACTACCAAATCCAATGCTTAACATTGTTTTAATAGAGCCAGAAATACCAAATAACACAGGGAATATTGGCAGATTAGCACTAGCTTCCGGAAGCACATTACACTTAGTAAAACCTTTTGGTTTTGAGCTAAGTGATAAACGTTTAAAACGTGCTGGATTAGATTACTGGAAACATTTAAACGTCGTGATGTACGACTCGGTTGATGACTTTTTTAAGACTAATAAAGACGCAGATTTTGCGTTTTTTTCCAGTCATGGAACAAAATCACATTGGGACATTCCTTTTAAAGACAATCAATTTTTAGTTTTCGGGAAAGAGTCCGTTGGACTAGGAAGCACTATAATAGAAAAGCACAAAACATCATTATATAAAATCCCGCTGTATAGTGAGCATATAAGAAGTTTAAACTTAGCAAATTCTGTTGGGATTGTTGTGTATGAAGGCTTAAGAAAACTACAAAAATAACTTATGGATTCAAAAAGAAGTAAAATAATTAAATCACTGTCAGAATATGCTCAAATTGCACTTGGTATTATATTGGCTAGTATTGGATTAAAAGCTTTCTTACTTCCAAACCGTTTCTTGGATGGTGGTGTAACTGGAATAGCATTATTAATAAGTAGACTAGTTGATATAAACATATCTTTATTATTAGTTGTGCTAAGTATTCCGTTTTTAATTATTGGTTATTTTACGGTTTCAAGACGCATTATTTTAAAGTCTGTTATTAGTATAATTGGATTAGCACTATTTATTCATTTTGAAAATTTCGAAATAATTACAGAAGATAAGTTTTTAATATCCATTTTTGGTGGTCTGTTTTTAGGAGCAGGAATTGGAATAGCCATTAGAAATGGATCTGTTTTAGATGGATCAGAAATTTTAGGTGTTTTTATTAACGACCGATTTGGAATAAGTATTGGAAAAGTCATCCTACTTTTTAATGTCATATTGTTTACAATTACAGCTTTTGTTATTTCAAAAGAAATAGCCATGTATTCTATACTTACTTACATTGTAACTGCTAAAGTAACTGATATGGTTATTGAAGGTTTTGAAGACTTTATAGGTGTATCCATTGTATCTAAAGATTACCAAAAGATTAAAGTCGCAATTATTAAAGAGCTTGGTGCTGGAATGACCATTTACAAAGGAAAAAAAGGGTTTGTAAATAAAAATGAAAACGAAGAATTAGATATTATTCATACGATTATTAACCGTATTGATATCAAAAAAATGTACCGCATTATATCTGATATAGATGATGATGCTTTTATTGTCGAGTTTGATGTAAACAACGTAAAAGGTGGCGTTTTAAGACGCTATTTAGACCGAAAAAAGGGAGAAAAATTAGCAAACTTTTTGTCTCAAAATCCTTTTTAATAACTATTTGTTTTTTTTCAAATAGCTTAAATACATATTTTCTACCTTAGTCCTAGCCCAAGGTGTACGACGCAAAAATTTAAGACTAGATTTAATAGAAGGATTATCTGTAAAGCATTTAATTTTCACAACATGACCCATATATTCCCATCCATAATGTGATTGTAAATCCGTTATGATTTGTTCTAACTTAATTCCGTGTAAAGGATTATTCTTTTGTGTTTCCACTAACTATTTTCTATTAAGCTTTTAATTTTGACTGCTTTTTCAAAATGATCTAATTGGTGTGTTTGTATCCACCAAGTTGCTGCTTCCATTAATAACTTTGGATTATCATTTTTATTTTTAAAAAAAGCATAAAAAGAGACACCAACAGTGTCTCCTTTTTGAGCTATTTTTTTATTACAAACTTCAATTATTTTATCTTTTAAAGCAATAGTCATAACTTGTAATTAATTAACGTCTACTGTCGTTGTTTCTACTTTTAGTTCTTGACCTATTACGACCACCTGAATTAGATGACGTATTACTTTTAGATTTGCCTTTTTCGCCTTTAGGCTTATTATTTCTAGGTTGTTGTCTTCTATTTTGACCTGGTTTAATTGGTGCAGTTGATGCGTTTGGATCAGGCTCAAAACCTTCCAGAATCTCTACTGGTAGTTTCATACCAATTAACTTTTCTATATCGCGTAAAAAAGTAGTTTCATCTGCACTTACTAAACTAATGGCCTCTCCATTTGCTCCTGCACGACCTGTACGACCAATACGATGTACATAATCTTCAGAGATATTAGGAATTTCAAAGTTAATAACGTGTGGTAATAATGGTATGTCTAGTCCACGTGCAGCAATATCTGTTGCTACTAATACACTAACGCTTCCGCTTTTAAAACCAGCTAAAGCTTTTGTTCGTGCACCTTGACTTTTATTACCATGTATTGCAGCTGCTTTAATACCAGCTTTAATCATTTTTTCTACTAACTTATTTGCACCATGCTTAGTACGCGTAAAAACTAATACTTGCTTCCAATTACCATCTGTAATTAACTTAATAATTAAGTCGGTTTTTTTTCCTTTAGCTACTCTAAAAATCTTTTGTGTAATTGCTTCTACAGTCGTGTTTTCTGGTGTAGCTTCAACTTGGACAGGACGATTTAAAATCCCGTTTGCTAATTTTCTAATATCTTTAGAAAACGTTGCAGAAAACATTAAGTTTTGTCTCTTATCAGGCATAAGTTTCATGACACGTTCTATATCGCGCAAAAAACCCATATCTAACATGCGGTCTGCTTCATCTAAAACAAAAATCTCAACACGTTTTAAAGACAATAATCCTTGGCTTTCTAAATCAATTAAACGACCTGGAGTTGCTACTAATACATCAACACCTTGACGGATGGTTGCCGCTTGAGGCTTTTGATTAACTCCTCCAAAAATTACTGCACTACGCAAGTTTAAAAACTCACTATACTCTTTTACATTAGCATAAACTTGTGCTGCTAACTCACGCGTTGGCGTTAAAATTAAAGCACGAATAGGTCTATATTTTTCTTTCGGGTTTTCCGATAGAATATGTAATAATGGTAGTGTAAAACCAGCTGTTTTTCCTGTTCCAGTTTGGGCAGATGCTAAAACATCATGACCTTGTAATACTGGTGGAATTGCTTTTGCTTGAATTGGACTTGGTGTAGTGTACCCTTTTTTACTAATTGCTTTTAGTAAGGCTTCGGATAGGCCTAAAGATTGAAATGACATAAATACTGTTTATTGAGATAAACACTATTTAGTTAGGCTACCTCTTTTAATTTAATGCAAAGGTACTGCTAAATTATGGTTTTAATATTTTTATTAGGTTTTGTTTGTGTTTTAGTGGATTTACAACACTTAAAACAAAATCAAAATAGACTTACTTTATATACCTAAACAACAAAGTAAGTCTATCTAAACTTTACTTTATCAATCCTTTAACCTCATCAAAATCTAAACCACCATAATTTCCAGAACTCATTAATAACAAGGCTTTGTTATCAAAATTTTGTTTAAAGACAAAGTCTTTAAACGCTTCTGCATTAGTGTAAATAATTAGATCCTCACGTTGAAAAGCGTTGGCTATTTGCTCATGAGATACTGTATCTAATTTTTTAATTTCTACAGCATGTGGACTATAAAACACTACTGCTACATCTGCAGCATCTAATGCGCCTTTATATTCTTTTAAAAATTCGGCATTTAAACTACTATAAGTATGCAACTCTAAACAAGCCACTAACGTACGGTTTTGATATTGCTCTTTAACAGCATTAGTAGTCGCCTCAACTTTACTTGGTGAGTGCGCAAAATCTTTAAAGGCAACGCTAGTTTTACTTTCGGCAATTTTCTCTAAACGTTTACTTGCGCCTTTAAAAGTAGAAATGGCTTCGTAAAAATCGTCTTCATCAATTCCCATATGTTGACAAATCCACTTAGCACCTGCTAAATTATTTAAGTTATGTTTACCAAAAATTTCAATTGGCATTGGACCTTCAGGAGTTTCTAATAACGTTTCGCCATCTTCCACTGTATACTCTGGTGTATGGTAAGCAATCTTACGTATTGGATTTGCAGATGCTTCAACTACGCGCTTAACCTCTACGTCTTCCTCGTTATAATTTATGCTTCCTCCTTTTACAATACTATCTACAAAAATGCTAAACTGCTCTACATAATTTTCATAGGTAGGAAACACGTTAATATGGTCCCAAGCAATTCCGCTTAACAAAGCAATATTTGGTTTGTATAAATGAAATTTTGGTCTCCTATCAATTGGGCTACTCAAATACTCATCACCTTCCAACACAATAAAGTCGTTATCGTCTGTTAATTTTACCATAACATCAAATCCTTCTAATTGTGCACCAACCATGTAATCCACATCACGATCATGGTAATGCATGACGTGTAAAATCATGGATGTTATTGTGGTTTTACCATGACTTCCACCAATAACTACTCTAGTTTTATGCTTAGATTGTTCATACAAAAACTCTGGATAGCTATAAATTTTTAATCCTAAATCTTGTGCTTTTAGCAACTCAGGATTATCCGCTTTAGCATGCATACCTAAAACTATGGCATCCAGATTATCACTAATTTTTTCCGGAAACCAACCAAATTGTTCTGGCAATAATCCCTTTGCTTCTAATCTAGATTTAGAGGGCTCAAAAATGGTATCATCACTTCCTGTAATTTGGCAACCTTTGTTATATAATGCTAACGCTAAATTGTGCATTGCGCTTCCGCCAATAGCTATAAAATGTACTTTCATTATCCTTATTTTGTAGAGTACTCAAAGATAGTGATTGCCAACAAAAATCACGGATTGCAAATGCCCTTTTTAATATCTTTTTTTAATTACTTATGGCAAATTAATTTGTGGTTAAATGATATTAAGGGTATTATTGTTTAATAATTTTAAATATACCCTATGACTTCGGAGACGTTTAGTACCTTGATAAATAATGATAAAGCATTACACTTACTTTTAAATGAGAATGAAATTACGGGTTTTTCGGATTTTTCAAAAATTGATTTTGCTGATGAAGCTTTTAAAACATATATCGAAGACCAATATATTGAAAGCTTTAAAACTATTTACAATACCTATGCAGTACAATCTACTAACGCTGCAAAAACAAATGCTTTTTTAAGGTCTACCCAATTTTTAGCCACAAAAAAAGCAATTGAGGTTATTGCAATCCAGTACCATCCAGAACTAGTTAAAACTTTAGACGTTTTAAAACATGCTAAAGAAACAGTAGATAAAAAGCCAGAAAATTTTAACGTTCCGTTGGTTAAAAATGCTCTAAACGTTACTATTTTAAATATCTGTAATCGTTTGGACAGCTCTGAAATTATAAAAAAAGATAAAAATCAACTTATTGCATATTGCTTATATATCTGTGATGTTTTAGAAGACATTAGTCCTAAACATTATAAAGATATTTATGTTGCTAGAGAGGACATTTTAAAATATCTTCAGAAAATAGATAGCTATTCTCCTTCAGAAAGCCACATTTACTTAGCTTCAAAAAAAGGTAAAGATAACGCAACATTTAGAGGTCAAAAGCCAATATTAGAGAAAAAAGTTAAAAAGCGTGGCGTTGGTTATTACGCCTTAATCGCTTTAGGTATTGCCTATTTTTTATTTAAACTATTTAGACGCATGGGATAAATTTACAATCCTTGCTTAAACGTTTTAAATACATCAATACTTGGTAATTCGGCTATAGCCAAATCAATATATTTTTTAGCATTTGTCACGTCTTGCTTATGCTTATATATTTGCGCTAATCTGTAATTTGCCCAAGCTTTTGGAACACCATCTTTAGCCGAATAATTTTGAATATAAACTATTAAACAACGCTCTCCTTTATCCAATTGCACGTTATAATCTGCACACACCTTACCTATTTGGTAATGCAAACTGTTGCGTTGGTGTTTTATTTGAGCTGCTTCTAAATTAGAGACTGCTTTTTCTGGTTGCTTTTCTTTTTCGTAAAGCGCTGTTAACTTATCGTAGCACGTTAAAGAGCCTCCAACTTTTATTGCTTTCAGGTAATATTCTTCTGCTAATTCTGGCTCATCGTCATATTCATAAATATAACCTTTAGCTAAATAGCCATCTACTTTAGATAAGTTTTCAAGCTCATTTGCATACTTAAAGGACTTACTTTTACTTCCACCAATAATACCTGGTAATTGCATGTATAACTCTACTAAAGCCCAACGTGCTTCAATATGATTTGGATCTAATTCAGCAGCTTTTAAAAAAGACGATTTTACGTCTCCTATAATTCCTAAAGCAGATATTTTGCTTACAGATAAGGCTTTCATCCCTAAAGCGCCTCCTAATTTATAATGGTAGTTTGCTGTATTAGGTTTAGTATTTACTAGCTTTTTATATTCTGCTGCAGCTTCATCCCATTTTTTTTGATGACCATACGCATCACCTAACAACTCAATAGCTTCTAGATTTGCAGAATGATAATTTACATACGCAGATAATTCCTGTTCTGCTTTAGCAAATTGTTTACTATCAATATAAGTCTTCCCTTTCTCTATTGAGGTCTGAGCAAAAATAGTTAACGGTAATAATAAGGTTACTAAAAATGATTTCATATTGAATGTTAAAGGTTTACAAAAATAGTATTCTCTTGGTATTGTTTTTGATTAATTTGGTTAAATATTATTTAACTTTAAATTTATCACGCGTCACTCATTGAAACGTTTACTTTACACATTTATGCTATTAAAATCGTAAAAAGCAAAGTAACTTGTTTAAAAATTAATAAAATGAAACATATATTATCGCTATTAATGGTATTACTTTTTGCAACGTCCCACTCACAAACCAACAACTATTCCAAACTTTGGGAAACTGTAGAAAATCACGAAATTAATGGTCTTCCAAAAAGTGCGCTAGAAGTTGTTAATACCATACACGACAAAGCCTTAGCAGAAAATAACACAGAGCAACGTATAAAAGTTTTACTGTTTAAAAGCAAGTTTGCATTATTGCTAGAGGAAAATGCACAACTTAGCATTATCAACGATTTTAAAGCAGAAATTGCTAAAACAGAAGCGCCTACAAAAAACGTACTTGAAAACATGTTGGCAACGTTGTATTGGCAATACTTTCAGCAAAACAGATATCAATTTTATAGACGCACAAAAACTGCACAAAAAGCAGATACTATTGATTTTAGAACTTGGGATTTAGAAACGCTTTTTACAGAAATCCAAACACTTTTTGATAGCTCATTACAAAATGGATTAATACTTCAACAAACACCAACACTTCAATTTGAAGCTATAATTACTAAAGGAAAAGACGCTGAAATTTACAGACCAACTTTATTTGACTTTTTAAGTCATTATGCTTTAGAATTTTATAAAACACCAGAAAACAGAATTACACAACCAGCCTATAAATTTAATATTGATGATGATCAATTTTTAACGGACTCCAAACAGTTTTCTGACTTAAAAATCACCTCTAAAGATTCGACATCATTACAATTACAAGCTTTAAAAGTATATCAGGATTTAATTAAATTTCACTTAAAAAATAAAACACCTTATGCCTTAACGGAATTAAATACTGAGCGTTTAGACTACATCTACTACAATGCCACTTTTGAAAATAAAGACGAAATATATTTAAAAGCACTACAAACCGAAGCTGAAAATCATAAAAACCATGAAGTTTCTGGGCTGTACCTTTTTAAAATTGCCACGCTTTATAACACACAAGGTTATAACTATGATAAGGACACAAATGCTGATGTAAGATTTAAAATTAAAGAGGCTTTAGCCATTTGCAAACAAGTTACTGCTAAGTTTCCTGATAGTAAAGGTGCTGGCTTATGCAATGCTTTACAAGCTCAAATTGCAGAGCCCAATTTAACCATTCAAACCGAACAAAATATACCAATTAATACGTATTCGCGTTTTTTAATTAGCTATAAAAACATTCAAAACTTAACCTTTAACGCTTATATAATAAGTAAAAAACAATACGATGCGTATTTAAAACTATATAAAGAGGAAGATAAAAAAGACTTTATCAAAAAGCTAAGTTCAACAAAAACTTGGTCGTCTACCTTAAAGGATGAAAATGATTACCAACAACACACCATTGAAACTTTAGTACCTCAATTAGATAATGGATTATATCTTATTGTAGGACAAACTACAGATTTAAAATCAGATTTTTTTGCAACAGCCTTAACCCAAGTAACTGATATAGCTATTGTAAACTACCAAGATAATAATCAAGATTTTTTCCAAGTCATTAATCGTAATAACGGAGCACCATTAGCAAACACAAAAGTAGACCTTGACTATACCTACCGTAACGAGAAAATACACACTAAAACCACAACCACTGACTCAAAAGGTATTATTGCTTTAAGCAAAACCAATAATTATAATCGCAGTAATATTAATTTAACGGTAAAATCTAATGATGATACTGCCTATTTTGGCAGCTATTACATGTATAATTATAAACGTAGTCGTGAAGATAATGACACCAATTATCAAGCTTTAATTTTTACCGATCGTAGTATTTACAGACCATCCCAAACCGTTTACTTTAAAGCAATTGCTTTAAAAAACAAAAACAACAAAACTGAGGTATATACTAATAAAAAAATACAAGTCATTTTATATAATACTAATGGTGAAAAAGCAAGCACATTAGATTTAATTACTAACGATTTTGGATCTGTTTCAGGCGAATTTATTTTACCTAACGATGGATTAACAGGTAATTATAGCATACAAATTAACGATGTGGATCTTTATGGTCAGACTTCTATTTCGGTTGAAGAATATAAGCGTCCTAAATTTGAAACCAATTTTAATACCATTACCGAAACGTTTAAAGTTAATGATAGCATTACTGTAAAAGGTGAAGCTATTGCTTTTGCAGGTAGTAAAATCACAGATGCAAAAGTCGTATATCGTGTCGTTAGAAACGTACAATATCCTGCTTGGTACAGATGGTATAGACCAAGTTATACTAGTGAATCGCAAGAAATAACACATGGCGAAACAACAACAAATGCAGATGGTAATTATGAGCTTGTATTTAAAGCTATTCCAGACGAAAAAGTTGATAAATCTGGCTTACCAATTTTTAGTTATAAAGTCACAGCAGACGTTACAGACATTAATGGCGAAACTAGAAGCACCTCAACAATTGTAAAAGTAGGATATCATGCCTTAACAGCGACTATTGACATTGGGTCTACCCTTGACAAAACAAAAAAAGACAATCAAATTACTATTACTACACAAAACTTAAATGGTCAATTTGTAGCAGCCAAAGGAACTTTAAAAATTTACAAATTACAAGCTCCTGATAATGTGTTAAGACCACGACCATGGAGCATTCCGGATTATGAAGGTTTTACCAAAACAGAATTTAAAAACTACTTTCCGCATGATGCTTACACCAATGAGGATAATCCAGAACATTGGGAAAAAGGCGACTTAGTTTTATCCAAAACGTTTGACACAGAAAAATCTAAAACTATCGACTTAAAAAACACCAAAAAATGGCTATCTGGAGCCTACATTTTAGAACTAGAAACTAAAGACAAGTTTGGTCAAGAGGTTAAGGATATTGCTAAAACCATGTTGTTTTCAGACAAGGATAAAACCCTTGCAGACCAGCAATTAATTACAGTTACAACAGATAAAACCAGTTATAATGTTGGTGACAAAGCAATTTTAACCTTTGCAAGCGCTGCCAAAAACATAACTGTTACAGTTAGTATAGAACGTGATTATCAAATCACAAAAAACTATACTGTTACTTTAAACCAAAACAAAAAAACGATAAGTATACCTATTGACAAAAACGATTTAGGCGGTTTTGGTGTTCATTATAGTTTGGCAGCATTTAACAGTTACTCAGATGGTAGTCTAACCATAAATGTGCCTTATCCTCAAACAGACTTAGAGATTGAAACACTTACGTTTAGAGACAAACTTCAACCAGGAACAGACGAAACTTGGAGCTTTAAAGTTAAAGGAACAAAAGGCGAAAAAATTGCATCCGAGTTTTTAGCTAGCATGTATGATGCGTCTCTTGATCAGTTTAAATCACACAACTGGAATTACTCACCATTTAAATCGCTAACCTATTACACATCTTTTAGAAAAAATAATGGGAAAAGTTTTGGCGTAACCCATTTTAGAGTGGATAGGGTTTATGAATACCATAGTTTTAATAATTTAAAAAGCTTTGATCAATTTAATTATTTTGGGTTTTCTATTAATAATAACGGTTGGTTTTATAACAATTACATCAATTCACTTCGAGTAAGCAAAACTAGAACCTCTTACGATGGTAATGTAAAAGATGGTTATGTAAAAGGAACCGTAATTGACGAGAACGGATTACCATTACCCACTGCTGCAATTGCAGTTAAAGGTAGTACAGAAAGTACAACGACTGACTTTGATGGTAACTTTATTATCAAAGCAAAAACTGGCGCTATTTTAACTTTTAGTTATGTTGGCTATGGAACTATCCAAAAAACCATTGGAGTTGATAACGTCATTAACATATCCCTAAAACCTGACAACGCTTTAGATGAAGTGGTTATTACTGCATTAGGTGTTGAGAGAAAGGCTGATGAACTTACAGGGGCAACTGAAAATGAATTTGACTATTATAGAGGAAATGATTACACAAAGAAAGCTTTAAATGAAGATGGCACTGTAAAAAAAATCACTCTTAGAGGAAATAGATCCTTAACTGGTGACAAAGCAGCGTTAATTGTAGTTGATGGTGTGATAATGTCTGCAGACCAAGTTAGTAATCTTGATCTAAATTCTATAGTAAACACACAAGTATTAAAAGGTGCAGGTGGAACTGCCTTATATGGATCTCAAGGTGCCAATGGTGTAATAATTATCACAACAAAAAAAGGTGTAACAGAAGATTTCTCTCAAGTTAAAGCAAGAACAAATTTACAAGAAACCGCTTTTTTCTTTCCGCAATTAGCTACAGATAAAGATGGTAATGTGTCCTTTAACTTTACAACACCAGAAGCATTAACTAGATGGAATCTTAATGTGTTTGCACATGACAAACAAGGTAATTATGCTCAAAACACACTGCAAACAGTAACCCAAAAAGACTTGATGGTATTACCAAATGTGCCACGTTTTTTGCGTCAAGGTGACCAAATACAGATTAGCACAAAAATTGCAAATCTTAGTACAAAGGATTTAACAGGTACAGCAGTGCTTCAGTTGTTTGATGCATTGACTGGAAAAGCTATAGATTCGGAATTAGCCAATACTTTAAACCAGCAATCGTTTTCCGCGAAAGCAAAAGGAAATACACAAGTCACATGGACGCTGTCCATTCCGGATAACGTTAGTGCTATTCAATATAAAATATTAGCAAAATCTGGTGATTTTAGCGATGGTGAACAAAATGCCTTACCTGTTTTAACCAATAGAATGTTGGTGACTGAAACCCTTCCAATGTGGATTAAAAGCAACCAAACCAAAACTTTTACTTTGGATAAGTTAAAGACCAATACGTCGGCTACTTTAAAGCATCACAAATTAACATTAGAGATGACTAGCAATCCTGCTTGGTACGCTATACAAGCATTACCCTATTTAATGGAATATCCATATGAGTGTAATGAGCAAACCTTTAGTAGATTTTATGCTAATGCCTTAGCTAGCCATATTGTTAATAGTAATCCACGTGTCAAAGAGGTGTTTAACCAATGGAAAAATACAGAGGCGTTATTGAGTAATCTAGAAAAAAACGAAGAGTTAAAATCTATTTTAATACAAGAAACACCTTGGTTACGTGATGCACAGTCAGAGACAGAACAGAAAAAACGTATTGCTTTACTGTTTGATTTTAATAAAATGAATAATGAGTTAACACGTGCTAAAACAAAATTAAAAAACAACCAAATGTCAAATGGTGGTTGGTCTTGGTTTGGAGATTATCGTGTTAACCGTTACATCACACAACATATTATTACAGGGTTTGGACATCTTAAAAAATTAAATGTAATTGATGACAAAGATGAAGACATTACAAATATGGTGAAAAATGCATTACAGTATTTGGATGATGAATTTGAAAAAGAAAACAACGACTTAACAAAATATAGTAATACTATAGATTACACCAAGGATCATTTAAGTTATACGCAGTTACATTATTTATACATGCGAAGCTTTTTTCCAGAATTTAAACTGTCTAAAAAACAACAAGAAATACACAACTATTACTTGTCACAAATTAGAAATTATTGGTTACAGCGTCCATTATATGCTAAAGGAATGATGGCTTTAATAATGAAACGTAATGACGATACGACAACAGCTAAAGCCATTTTAAAATCGGTTAGCGAAAACAGTATTACGTCTGACGAATTAGGTATGTATTGGAAAGAAAACACAAACTCTTACTATTGGTATCAAGCATCCATTGAAACACAAGCCTTAATGATTGAAGCTTTTGCTGAAGCTGGTACAATACTACAAACCGAAGCTAAAAACATTGAAACGATTGATAACCTTAAAATATGGTTACTTAAAAACAAACAGACCAACCAATGGAAAACAACAAAAGCAACCACAGATGCTGTCTATGCTTTATTATTACAAGGTAACGATTGGCTAAGTGTAACAGATATGGTA
>Ga0209345_10000702_pt1 | contig 42819 bp, 34 predicted proteins | sample Cruoilmetagenom7_FD_187294 | JGI IMG/M metagenome (GOLD analysis project Ga0209345, IMG submission 187294) | Oil polluted marine microbial communities from Coal Oil Point, Santa Barbara, California, USA - Sample 7 (SPAdes) (version 2) | ecosystem: Environmental > Aquatic > Marine > Oil seeps ...
AACCAAAATACAGAACCGTTATGGTTAATATTTCAACGTAAGATCTATGAATTACCCCATAACGGTTCTGTATTTTGGTTCTATTATATAAAGAAGGTAGTAGATGGTTGGTTAGCAGAAATAGAACGCAACCCAATAGATGCTAGGGAACTATCAGGTATACTATTAGAGGATGATCCTACAGTAGATCCACTTAGTACGGATCCTAGGTGTTTTTTAAGATTTAAGGAAAAACGATTACAACAGTTATTAAGAACTTCAACGTTAAGCATAGTCATACAACTAGCTTACTCACACGATAAAGAATTAGGTGCATTTGTAGAGAGGGACGCAAAAAAGCAGATCAGCTTAATGGACACTTCAATATTAATGTCCATTTATAAAAAATCTTTATCAACATATAGAAAAGAGTACAGGACATGCAGAAAAAAATTAAATCAGATGTTTTATCGAAGCGCGCCAAGCAAACGGTGATGACCGATCTAGAAACGATAGATAAAATTTTTGAATACTACTTTGATATGGGGCCTGAACGGTCCCTTCTTAATCTGAGTAAAAAGGTAGGGTACGCTTTTGAAATCATCAAAGAATGGTCAAGTGTGTATGCTTGGGACGAAAAGATAAATGAACGGAACAAAGAATTAGATAGATCCTTTGAAAATTATTACAAGCATAAATCCAGAGACATCAGAAATAGGTTAGTACGTCAAATGGAAAACTTGTTAGGTGAAATGGAATCATGTTCGTTAGGATTGCCTTTCCATGTAAAAGATGTTCAGGACTTCCGTCAACTATCACAGGCTTATGAATCTTTGGTTAGAGCCAATACCATGGCTATGACAAAAGGTGTTGAGGTTGGTAATAATGATGCCCCCACAACTTGGGCAGATTTGTTACAAGCTGCTGCTGGTCAAGATAATACTCCTAAGTTAGAAGATTCTGAAGAAGTTTAATGCAGAAACAACTTTCACAGAATGAGGACTGGCGTAGGCAGATTATTACACGCTCTCAAAGTGATCCTGCGTGGTGGATTCATGAAATTTTAGGTGATACATTATGGAATAAGCAGCAGGAAATTTGCAATGCTATCGTAAATCATGAACGTGTTGCAGTACCTGCATCATTCGGAGTTGGTAAAACATTTCTTGCAGCCCGACTTGCTCTTTGGTTCTTATATAATTTTCCTGGTGCTAAAGTAATTTCTACTGCACCTACAGGTCGTCAGGTAAAAGATCTACTTTGGTCAGAAATTAGAACTGCCCATAGCAGAGCCAATATGAAGTTGGGCGGTGACCCACTTCAACTATCGTTAAAAATTTCAGATGATCAATTTGCTGTTGGCTTCAGTACTGAAGAAGGCAACATGGACATGTTCACTGGTTATCACTCCCCCAACCAATTAGTAATTTTCGATCAGGCTGGTGGTCTTCCTAGAATGTTCTATGAAGCTGCTGAAGGTTTGATGACATCGGAAAATTGTAGATGGTTAGCTATTAGTAATACTGCTATTGCTGATTGTGCGTTTGCTGATATCTGTATGCCTGAACGTGAAAGTTCTCATGGTGATTGGCATATTATCCCTATCACTGCTGAAGAGTCTCCTAATGTTGTAGCTGGTAGAAACATTTTCCCAGGTCTTGTTGCCTACGACTGGATTGAAAAGCGTAGAAAGGCTTGGGGTACTCAGGATCCTTTGTATAAGATTTTTGTTAAGGCTCAATTTGTACCTGGTGTACAAATGGTTGTACTTCCCTATGAGTATCTTGTGGAAGCTTATGCTATAGAAGGTGAAGAAGGAGACACTCTTGAAATAGGGCTTGACGTAGCCCGTACAGGTCTTGATTCTACTGTGTGGTTTGTTAAAAGTGGAACTAAAGCGTTAGAAGCAATTCGTACTACTGGTAATGATACCATGACAGTTGCTGGTCTTACTGTTGAGCATAAAAGGACTCTAGAAGAGAAATACAAGAAAAAAGTCAGTGTAATTAAAATTGATATAATCGGTATCGGGGCAGGTGTATACGATAGGCTTGCAGAACTTGATCTGCCTGTATTGCCTATCAATAATGCTCAGGTAGAACCTGTTGTAGATAAAGAAAGGTTTAGCAATGTTCGTGCAGAGATGGCTTGGGCATTTAGGGAAAGGATTTGTAAAGGTGGTGTAGGATTTAAACTGTTAGAATCAGATCGTGAAATTTTTAATTACCTTAAAGGTGATTTACAAGTACAGAAATATAAGATTACTTCTGCTGGTAAAATACAATTAATCCCTAAAGAAGAGATCAAGAAAGAATTAGGGCGTTCACCAGATTACTATGATGCTGCTGTAATGGCATATGAAGAACCTGGAGGTGGTCCAGGCTCTGTAGAATTCTTATCAGCAAAACCAGAAGAGAAGGTTATGTCTGATGAAGATTGGTTGAATATGATGGGCAAAGAAGTGGATATTGATGACCCTAGTTTTCACGAGGTTGAGATTTAAGGCTTGTGTAATATATACTGGTTGCATATACTAGCGAACAGTCCTACATATAAACCATGGTACAAGGGATGAATCTACGTGAGATCGTTTAGTTTTTCTCAGTGGCTCACCGAGTCAGGATCGGCAGGGCTTAAAGCCTCAGCTAGTCAAGGGTATCAAAGAATTGCGTGGGTGTATGCATGTGTCAATATCATTGCCACCACTGCTGCCAGTGCCTCTTTATACTTTTACAAAGGTATAGAGCAGGAAGCACGTAATCGTATAACCGATCCTAATCATCCTGTTAATCAACTTTTCCTCTCTCCTAAAGAACCAGAAATACCCTCCTTACGCGAACTCCTAAATAGAACATTTTCGTATTTAGGTATTACAGGTGAAGTTTTTTGGGTGTTTACTAGAAAAAGAGGTCAGCTAACAGTTCTTGAGGCTAAGGTAGGGTTGAAACCTATTTTTGCTAAAGGTACTAGAAGTACGTTACTTGGTTGGAAAGAAAGAACGTCTGAAGGTAAAATAAAAACATATACCAAAGATCAAGTACTACCAATTATGTATTTTAATCCTGGTGATGAATACAGTGGTTTATCGCCATTGTCTGCTGCTAGGTTAAGTGTCGAAGCTGAACTTAATATCACTGGTTGGAATTCTTCTTTCTTTAAAACAGGTATGAAAAATCCTTTGTTGTTACAAGCAAAGGGCACTCTTACTAAAGATCAAAAATCTGAAATTAAGAAAGAGATAACTAACTATTATAGTGGTATTGAAGGTGGTCACGGAGCTGTACTGCTTCAAGGTAACATTGAAGTAACACCGTTAAACATGTCTCCCAAAGATGTAGATTTCATCATGGGCAAGAAGTTAAACAGGGAAGAGATATGTTCGATTTATGGTGTACCACCAGCATTAGTAGGCATTTTTGAATATGCGAATTATAGTAATGTACGTGAACAGCGTAAAATCTTCTGGGAGAATACACTTCTTCCTAGAATGGAAAAGATTGCTGATTTAATACAATCAATTATTCTTAATAAAGAATTTCCAGGTGTTTCATGTGCATGGGACACTTCTCAAATGTTAGGGTTGAAAGGTGATCCTATTGAACTTGCTAAAGCTGCTAAAGAATACCATGCAATGGGGTACGATGCTAAACAGATTTCTGTAATTTTGAATGCTCCTGAATTAGACATGTTTTATAATCCTAAAGGTGAAGAAGATTCTTTAGTGGATCCTGCAAAGCCGCCTGCTTTAGAACCTGAAAAACCTGATGAGGAAGATGAAGAGGTTCAAGAAGAATCAGCAGCCAATATGTTTGAGAAGAAAAAGGATGTAGGAAAGTGGTTAACGTTTTACGGTAACATAGATCAAATAGAAGTAGATAAAGCCGTTAGTAAGTTAGAAAAGAACGTAAGGGTGTATACAGAACGGCTAGATTCTGCTATGAATAAAGGTATCAAACTCAACTCTAACCGTTGGACTGATCTTTGGCAAGATACCATAGGTAGAGATTTACAAAGAACTGGTGAAGAAGCTATTCGATCTTCACTTACTGCTATGAAAGCAGTGGCCAATGAAGGCGTGATAGAAGAAGTGACCGATATTAAATCATATATTAATGATGCAACACAAATTAAACTTAGAAAGGTTATATCTGATTATATCGAAGAGTCTAAAGCTATGGTGATAAGCATGATTCACGGTTTGAATGAAGGCGATAGCATAGAATGGACCCGTTTTAAGGCTTCTACTAAAAATCTTTCTATTACATTGACTACAGGTTTACGTGAACTAATAAAGTTTAAAACTTATGAGTTAGTCGGTGTTTCTAAATGTGCGTGGGTTTGTCGGGACAACAAACATAAAGTTTTACATGGAAAACAGGTAGAGATAGGTAAGGAATGTTTCCCTATGATCTTAGCAAACCATCCTCATCAAAAAGGTATGTCATTATCTGATGTAATTGGTTGCACCTGTACCACTGTACCTGTAGAATTTATTGCATTATAAATGTATGATGATTTTAATTAACTTGATCTTCCAATGTGAGAGGTTTTTCTATGAAACACTCGGCGCCATTTAAATTTAAGGGAGCATCAGATAGTTCTTCTGAGAGCGATAAGAAGCGGTATGCCGCAATAGCATCTACAGATGCTTTAGATCGTGATCGTGAAGTTCTCTTGCCGAAAGGCTGTGTTACTGAGAATTTTATGAAGAACCCTGTGATGCTACACATTCATGATTACAGACATGTACCTGTAGGTAAAGTGATCAGTATCAATATAGATGAGAAGGAGGTATCTTTTGAGTTTGAATTTGCAGATACTCCTTTAGCTAAGGAAATTGAGGAGATGTATGTTAAAGGATACATGTCTGCTTTTTCTGTAGGTTTGTATCCTCTCAAATCAATGTACATTGATGATGACACTCCTGAAAAGTTTGAGGTTGAGGTTGCTGATGGTGAGAAGCAAAAGTTTGATCTTACCAAGTACACAATCACTCCTAGACGTTTAGTCCATCAATGGGAGCTGCTGGAGATTAGTCCAGTTCCAGTTCCTTCTAATCCTGAAGCTCTGTTACAACGGGCAACAGATGGTGTAATTCGCAAGTATTTAGAAGCCGATCATTCTGCTGCTCAAGGTCAATTGCTTTCCCAACAAGTAGGTGCTAAGTTTTCTGATTTGAATGCTTCCGTTAAGTCTTTTTTAAAGGACCTTGGAGATTGTCAGGTTGCAAAAACTGTTGGTAACCATACTACTGCTACTATTGAGGAAGATTGGGACGGTTCTAAAGCCCGTGCTTTATTAGCCAAGTGGGCTTCTGAAGATGATAGCGGTGATAAAGCTACAATGGATTGGGGCAAGCTTGCTAAAGGTTTTAGTTGGGTTGATACCGCAAAAGCTGATAAGTTTACTGCCTACAAACTTCCTCACCATATTATTGATGCGGAAGGTGATTTAGTTGCTGTTTGGCGCGGTGTTACTGGTGCAATGGCTACACTGTTAAGTGCAGACCATGGCATTGACGAGGATGACCTGGAAGATGTGTACGGTCATTTAGCCCAACATTATGTGGATCACGAAAAACAGGCTCCTGAATTTGGTAAGGAGTACTCTGAAGAAGAATTGAAGGCTATTGAAGAGGATGGTTGGGAAGATTACTTAGAAACTTTAAGTGCTTCTGAAGAAGATGATTCCTCTGACGATGCGGATGCGGATGATACTGATGCGGATGACAAATCCGCTGATAAAGCATCTGATGAGGTTATGAAGTCTCTATTTGCTGATATGTCAGGCACGTTAGAAGAGATGGAAGAGACCATTCGGCTTCGTATGAACATTTTGGTGAACTTGTTTGAAGAACTTCATCAGGATGTAAAAAAGCTTTCTTCCAAATCTCAGGAAGTGACGGATGATTCTGATGATGATTCTGATGATGATCCTGATGATAAGGATATTTCTGATGAAGATGAAAAGGATCTGACTGAAAAATTCAATGAGCTATCTGGTCTTCTTCAAGGCTTAGAAGCTGATGATTCGCAAACACACTGATTATTGAACTCTAGAGGATTAAAATTATGAACATTGATATGAAACAGTTCAAGGAATTTGCAGACTCCTTGAAAGACGCACTAACTGCTTTTGATGGTCAGAAAGCTGAGATTGCTGTATTGAAGCAGTCCATCCATGATCTGGAACACAAAGCTTTAACCGTAGCTGCTACGCCAGGGTATGGTCAGAAAGCTAATTATGGTTTTACTGATGCTGAAGATGCCAAGAATTTCTTGACCTTTGTCAAGGGTGTGTTTGTTCGTGACCCAATGGTTAAGGATCTGACAGAAGGTACAGATAGCGAAGGTGGTTACCTGGTACCTCAAGAATGGAAGGCACAGCTAATCCAGATGTTGGAAACTTACGGTGTTGCGCGTCAACAGTGTACTATTATCCCAATGTCTCGGGAAGAGCTTGTTATGCCTAAACTGACCCAAGGTGTACAAACCTACTGGATCGGGGAAGGTAAGACCATTTCTGAAACTCAACCAGCATTCGGTGAGTTCAAGATGGTTGCTAAGAAGATGGCTGCTCTGGTTCCGATGACTTCTGAACTGCTTGCTGATACAGCTATCCAAATTGCTAACCTGCTGATGACTCTGTTTGCTCAGGCCATTGCAAAAGAAGAGGATCGTGTTGCTTTTACTGGTAACGTTGCTGGTGATTCTGATCCTTTCAATGGTATTATGTATGACCCTGATGTAACCAGTATGGCTCTTGCTTCTGGTTCTACTGGTTTTACTGATTTAGATGCTGACTTCATGGCTGACGTTGTAGCTTCTGTCACTCCAACTGTAGGTTCTGGTGCTCGTTGGTACATGCATCGGACAGTGTTTAATGTCATTCGTAAGATGCAAGGTCTGACATTTGACGGTACATCTGCGATGGTTGCTAATAACCAGTATGTGTTTAGTCCTCCACAAGGTACTGATCCTGGTACTATTTGGGGCTATCCATATACAGTAGTTGAAGCGATGCCTGGTATTGCTGCTTCTGGTGCTGATACTCCGTTTATGGTATTTGGTAATATGCAACATTATTACATTGCTGATCGTCAACAGATGTCTATAGCACGTTCTGAGCATGTTGGTTTTGCTCAAGACAAGATTTATCTGCGTGTCCTTCAGCGTGAAGCAATGGGTGCCGCTGTTCCTGAAGCCTTTACGGTTATCAAGACTGCTGCCAGTTAATAGCTGAGGTATAATTTTAAGGGCGGCCTGCATATGGGTCGCCCTTATTTAACATTTTGGGGATACTTAGAATGACTCAATATGAAGTGAAAAGACGTTTATACGATAATCTTAACGGGTTAGCATTTTCTCGTGGTGACTACATAGAGACTGAAGATGATTTATGGGTAGCTCGTTTTGGTTCAGATTTAAGACCAAGAGTTGCTCCTGAACATATCAAGGTTGCTATCGTACACGGTACTATTGAAGGTTCCAGCAAAGTAGAAGAGGTAAAGGAAGAAGTAGAAGAGGTAAAGGAACCAGAACCTGCAAAGGAAGAGCGGCCTACTGGTAGAGCTAAGGTCCAAGTTCGAGGTGATAACAAAGCAATTCTTGGAGACGACTCCAACGCAAAGTGATAATCTGCCATGCCTATTGAAGTTGTTGAATTAGAAGAGTACCTAGCACCAGTTGTTATCAGTGCTACTCAGACATTGCAAATTATAGATGCGATGACAGATGAACTAGTCATTGAAGATCCTATTTTACAAATTTGTGCAAGATTAGCTTATTCGCAAATTGCAGGTTATCTCAATAGAGAACTAATTTTATTTACCTATACTGAATTGTATTCAGGTGTGGAACCCAAATTTCGTCTTAGGCAAACACCTGTTTCTTCAGTTGATAATGTGTGGGATGAAGATAACAATCTTCTTGTTGTAGATACTGATTACACTGTAATTAATAATTACATTAATTTAAAACCTGATACTTCTAATTACCTATCTCAAAACTTTACCACTGGTGCTGACGAAGATCATTATAATGTGATTGTTGAGTATGGTGGTGGTTATGATCTTTCTAATACAGATCATAGATTGGACAATGCTTTAATTTTACAAACTATTGCTAACTACAATAGAAAAGACCATTTAGGTATTCTAAAAGCACAATCTCCTGGAAGTGGTGCAATCTCTATGCCTGAGTTAGAAAGTGGAGATAGCGGTCATTTAGTAGGTACGGTGAAAGAAATTTTATCTCCGTTAGTATACTACGGACCTGGAGAAACTTGGTAATGTCATTTTTTGGAGTGTCTGTAGGAGGCGGTATTCTAGCAAACCTACGACATGTTCTCGGTGCTAAGTTTAAAAGGAGAGGTAGGCGTTCTTGGCAGCGGTATTTTGAAAAAGAGGTGCTCCCTGAGTATTCAGAAATTTTAGAAAAGAATGCCAAAGCTTTTGCCAATGAAGGTGGTAGAAGTGGTGAACTCTCCAGAAGTATTTATATTGGTAGAGGTGGCAGAGGAAGAGGTGTTGCAGCAGTATCTATCAATGTAAAAGGTCCGGCTGCTACGTATGCAAAGATAACTAATTCGGGTGGTGTTATACGAGCTAAGAATGTTAAAAATTTAACTATACCGTTAACATCATGGCAGAATTCTTTAGGTCAGAAGATAAAACGGTTATCTGAAATACCTGATCATCGTACATTTCTTATTAAAAGAGATAATGCAAAATTGGTAATGTATAAAGAAGGTGGTACATTAATGACCAGTAAGTATGGTAATACTTACATAAAGAAAGGGACTGGTAGAGTTTATCCTATTTTCTTATTGAGGAAAGCAACAACAATTAAAGGTACACATTGGGCTGATAGGGCTTATGATAAGTCTAAGAAAGAGTTTAATGCAATAATGTTAAAAGCTTTTGAAAGATGGACTAAAGAATTCGGTAAAGCATAATGTCAAAACGTGATGATCTTATAACTGAATTAATCAGAAGGCTGAAAAGTAGTTTTGTAGGAACTAGAATTTATGCAGGAGATGGTGGTGTATGGGGTAAATGGGGACGGGCTTTACCTGCAATACATTATTATGAGTCTCCTGCTGATATGACATTGAAAAGACCTGGTGTATATGACATTACATTACCTATACAAGTTGAATATTTTGTTAGGTTGGGAAAGAAAGGGGATTTGTTTCCAGAAGGCAGAGAGAAATTAGGTGAACTTCAAGCAGCTCTAGAGTTAGATGAACGGTTTAAAAGTGATGACACAGGACAAGAATTGGTTTATACTTATTCTATGGTAGCTAACGAAATTGTTGAAGTTTTAGATCACGTGGTAGGTGTTGCTGTGATCTATGAATTCAAATTTACAGATGTTTTTTTAGGTTACGAACAATATCGACATTAATTAGGAGATATTCATTATGGCTATTGCACCCAACTCTGAAAACTATACACTAGGTAAAGGCCGTCTGTTTTTTAATCAGATGGATACTAGTGGCAACCTGACCAATGAAATGGCATTGGGTAACGCTCCCAACCTGACATTTTCATTGGCCGTTGAAAAATTGGATCACTATTCCAGTACTTCTGGTTTACGTGCCAAGGATAAAACCGTTGTGACAGAGGTTACACCTACTGTTGCTTTCACTCTTGATGAGATCAACCGTCGTAATTTACGGATGCTTTTCTATGGAACTGAGACTGCGATGTCTCAGCTAGAAGATAACGATGATGATTACACTTTGACCACTGATTCTTTAGAAGGTGCTTACTACGAGACTGGTAAGCGTAATATCGGTGTTTATCGTGTAGCGTATGATAATCGTACTACTTCTAATCTAATTGCTACTGGTACTGTTATTACTGATTCTACTTGGTCAGCCACAGTTCTTCGTGATATAGAGGTTACCGCCGGTGTTGCTGGAACTGGTATTCTATATATTGGTAAAGAAACTGGTGGTACTATTGCTAATGATGACGCCTTTACAGCTAGTTCCGATGGTGGTGACATTGACGGTGCAGTGACTTGGCTGAGTAACGTAGTGGTTGTAGGTGATGCCACTTTCGCCGCTTACTATGAAGTTGGTACTGATTATGTACTTAACAGCCATGGTGGTCTTATTGGTATAGCTGAAGGTAGTTCTATTACTGATGCTAGTACGGTACATGCTGCGTTTGCATATCAGGCTGAGAGTTATTACAGCTTGAGTGGTCTTGAGACTTCTTCTTTAGAAGGTCAGGTTCGTTTCGTTTCTGATAACCCAGAAGGACCACAGATGGAAGCACGTTTCTGGAAGGTTTCATTATCTCCAGATGGTGATACAGCATTCATTGGTGATGATTGGTCAACTATGTCATTTACAGGAGAGATTCTGAAAGATGAGACAGGGCACCCAACTAAGCCTTATCTTGAATTGCTGATGTAAAAGCGTCTACAAGCTCGGAGCTTGTGTTGTGTACGTTTGTACTATGTGACACAAGTTCCGTCTTTAGACAGTGTTACAGGGCGTTATAGAGTGGCTTAGTTAGTTACTGTATAACGCATTTTTGTTTAATGTGAGGGGACAATTATGGCCGATATGGCAGACTCAAAAGTAAGAATCAAAGATGAAGATTGGAGTGCTTTATTTCCTTCTGAAGATTTTAAAATAGGTTCTACAACCGTACATGTAAAAGCGTTATCTGTAGAAGGTGTTTCTATAATTACCGCAAGATTATCTGAGATAGGGGCAAAGGTTACTACACTCAACATTTCATTAGATGAATCAACTAATAATGTTGGGGATCTTTCACAACTAGTACATGTGATTTTGGAAGATGCACCAGACATCCTTTCGGAACTTACAGGTGTTCATGAAGATGATATTAAGAAATTACCTGTAGCGACTGCGGTAGATTTATTTAACAAAGCGTTAGATGTCAATGTAGGCTCTCAATCGAGTTTAGTAAAAAACTTAAAGCTGTTGGGGAACAAGTTCAATCAGTTTCTGAGTCCAGAGACGGATCCGACCTCAACAAGCCGGGAGAGGGCTCATCTTTAGGTGAATTAGCCCAATTTTTGATTAAACATAATCATTCTTGGACTGAAATAAAAACCTATACGTTGAGTGAACTAGGAGTATTTGTAAGAGAAGCCATAAAAGAATCTGATGCTGACTTTAAATCTAATATATTTAGTGCATGGTTTGGTTTTAATGCGGATAGTGATACTGTACAATCTTTATTAGATGGTAAGTCCTTGTCGGATGTTTCTGCTAAAGTAAGCGGTAGTGACTCTAAACAAGATTCTGCTGCAACTAAGAAAGAATGGATGCGGCTAGCAGGGGCATTAGGAAAGCTGGGTTAAACTTATGGCTCAAGATACAAAAGTAATTGAGGTTATTGCCCAACTAAAAGATGAATTTAGTGGGGTTGCTAAAAAAATAACAGAGTCTTTAGGTGCCATGGACAAGACCTTACAGGGTCTTGCCAAGGTACAGCTTTCTCCTAAACTAACATCAACTCTAAAACACCTTGAAGAAAATGGTAAAGGTGCTGCTGAGGCTATCAACAAACTTAATGCCCAGCTTAAGGGAGGGGCCCTTCCCACTTCTTTAGGTAATCTTCAACAAGCTGCACAAGCTGCCTCCAAAGAACTGAAGGATCTTTCACACAGATCCTTGGTTACAACCTCGCTAACTAAAAAAACGAAATCTATTACTGTCGGTTTAAATAATATTACCGCAGCCGCTAGGACTGCGCGTGAAGCACTACAAAATATACCAGATGTTTCAAGACTTTCTAAAGCAGAACCTAAAACAGCTCAAACCAGCAAACAGGATGTTTCGGCTAAAGAAAAAGTTGTTGAGGTTACGAACAAGCAAACTACTGCGGAAGAAAGATTACAGAAACAATTAGATCGTCAGAGTGCTTCGTATAATAAACTCTCAAATAGTTTAGCTGCGGTAACTCAGACTTCAGAACATCTAACCAATACAACAAAAGGTTTATCTGATAAAGAACGTAATTTAGGTATTGAGATACGTAGTAGGGATGCTTTACAACAGCGTTCTATAACCTTGATTGGTGAAGCAATTGGTTTGCAGAATCAATTACAAACTGTTGAAAAAGGTACCACTGAGGCTTTAAAAACTCAGTCTAATGCATTACGTGATAATGTAACTGAGTTAATTAAAAAATTAGAAGCTCAACGCGCTCTCCAGCAGGCGACATCTCTTAAATTAAAAGAAAAACAAGAACCCAGTGGTGCAGATAGTGTTAATGTTAAATCTCTTGAGCAGCTAGTAACCACTTTGCAAAAATTAAAAGGTGATGTAAGTAGCGTCACCAGTCAGGTATCCGATATTGCTGCTGGATTTGAAAAGGCTCATGGTTCTGCATCTAAGCTTAATTCAACTGTTAGCAGTTACAGTAAAGAGACCACTAGAGTTTTAAATATTCAACAAGAAATTAATACCGCTATTGGACAAGGAAAGCAAATAGAAGGGGATAAGGCTAAAACAATTGTTGCAACTCTTAATGCGTTAAAACAAGAATTGCTTATTAAAAAGGAATTAATAGAAAGTAATTCTGCTGCTGCGGTTTCTGAAAAAGCTAAAGTAGTGGCTACAGAAGAACATCTTACTGCTTTAACAAAAGTAAAGTCTCAGGTTGAACAAAATGTAAAGGCTCAGAATTCTTTAGTAGAACTTAGTCAAACACTTACTGCGACTGATGATCAAAAAGTAAAAAATCATACAGAAATTAATAAGCAATATAAGAAGCAAGAGGCTTCGATTTCTAGAATCGCTGAATTACAACAGCAAGTTTCTAGTTTGGGGGGTTTTAAAGGGGCAGATGCTAAATCTGTAGCACTTCTTAAAGAACTTGAAACTCAATTAAATAAGATTGCAAAAACAGCTTCAACAACAAAAACTGTATTAGGTGAAGGTTTAAAAGTAGATAAAGACCTTGCTAAGGCTACTACTGAGGCTTCCAATTTTCAAACCAAATTAGAAGGTATTGAAAAAGAATATAAAGATCTGAAATCAACGATAACTGCAAGTACTGGTAAGATCCAAATTTTTAGAGATGAAGATCTTATTTTAGCTAAAACCAGAGTTACCGGTTTAAATACAGAAGTTCTTCGATTTTTAAAATCAATGGAAAAGTTGGCTGCTGATCCTAAAGGTAGAAAAGCTCTCAAAGATTTCGGGTTAACAGCGGAACAAGTACAAGGTACTTTAGGTAAACTAGGTGCTAGTGTTGGAAAGTTAAAAGCTGACCTTAGTGCGTTTTCAAAAGAACGCTCAGTTGAATTTGGTGAGTCTATCGAAGCTGTTAAAGCCGGTGGCCGTAATGTAGCTTCTAGTTTACAACAAATGACTGTGGCAGGTGCTACATTAGGAAAGTCTGTTGAAGGCGCCCTGCAAAATATGGGCAAAAGATTTGGCGTAAATACTGTAAAAGCCAGAGAACTTGCCGGTGCTATTTCTCATTTAGAAGAGGAGATGGTACGTTTTAGATCAGGTGTTGTAACTTGGAGTACAGGACTTTTAATGCTTGGCGCTGCTGTAACAGCTCCGTTTTATCAAGCAATTAAGGTGTTCACAGAACTTTCGGACACCTTAGCTCAAGTACAAGCTGTAACAAATGCCACTGTGATGGAATTTAGGCATCTTGAAGAAGCTGCTACTACTATGGGCAGAACTACTAGATTCACTGCTCAACAAGCTGCGGAAGGACTGTTATTTCTAGGTCGTGCAGGGTTTGCTGCCGATGAGGCTGTAGCTGCGTTACCTACTACTTTACAAATGGCTCAAGCTGCGGCTATAGATTTAGGTCGTGCTGCTGATATTGTTACCAACATAATGACTTCTTTCAGTTTAGAAATTAGTCAACTGCCTCATGCTGCTGATGTTTTAACTCAAGCCTTTACATCATCCAATGCCACATTAGAAAATTTAGGAGTAGGTTTTACTTATGTAGGTTCTATTGCTAAAGGTCTTGGTACTGATTTTGAAGATGTTATAGGAGCCCTAGCAAAACTGCATGATGCTGGTTTTAAAGGGACTATGGCAGGTACAGCTTTGCGCGGTGCTTTAGATGGATTGTTTAATCCTACAAAGCAAGAAGCAAAGGTCATGGAAGAACTGGGCGACCGTTTAGGTTTTGTAGATTTACAGATACGTAATGCTAGTGGCGGCTTTGTAGGATTTTCAGCATTAATTCAACAGTTAGAGACTGCAGGATTTACTGCTGAAGAAGCTTTGAAGCTTTTTGGACAAAGAGCTGGTCCAGGTATGGCAGCATTACTACGTATAGGCTCAAAGAATTTAGAGGACTATAAAGAATCTTTAGAAGAAGCTGGTGGTACAACCGCTGAAATTGCAGCCATAATGGATACGACATTAAAGGGTGCATTTCTTCGATTGAAATCTGCTGTAGAAGGTCTAGGGGAAAGTTTTGGTAAAGGTATAGAAGAAGGTTTAAAAATAATGGTAGATGCATTATCTAGTGCAGTTAATACCATTACAGATTTTAAAGAATCTTTAGGGCCTGTAGGAGATATAATAGGTGTAGTTGTAGGAGGGCTTGCGGCACTTATTGGTGTTATAGGGTCAGCAACTTTTGCTTGGTTTTTAATGCTTGTACCGTTAAAGCAGTTTGCAGTAGCTTTTGGTTCTTTAATAGGTTTATTTAGAGCAGGTACTGAAAGGTTACTTGGTCTTGATATAACACAAAAAAATTCTATAGGAACATCGGTAAAAGCTGCTGCTGCGATTGCTAAAGAATCAGTAGAAAGAGCAAAGGCTTTGCAAGGCATAGATATTGAAAGCCAACGGTTACATATTAATACTCTTGCACAAGAAGCTAATAACAGATCAAAATTAAATAAACCTATAGGTGCAGGAGTAATTCCAGCACAGCATATAGTAGGACCACCTATACCAGATATTAAGACTGCACAAGTAAAAGGTTACAATGTAGGTGAGGCTGCTTCTGCTGCTATGGCTAAAGGCGCAAAGAAAGGAATAGGTCCTTTTAGATCAATTTTTACAGATGTATTTAAAAATTTAACCGCTATTGCTGTGTACTGGGGCACTTCTTTTCTTGGTCCTATAGGCATATTTTTTCAATTGTTAATACCGCAAGCTTTTGAGCTTGTTAAAGGTGTAGGAAGTGTTAGAGAGGCTATTGATCTTGCGAAAGTTGCACTTCTTGGTTTGATCAAAGTTTTAAAGGCACACCCTATACTTCTTGCTATAAGTGCAATCGTTACTGCGTTTTATTTATTTAAAGATTCTGTTAAGGCTGCAAATAACGAGACACAAAGATTAATTGATAAGACAGCAGGCTTTGGTGGTAAAGCTAAGAAGTCAGTGAACACCGCTATTCAAGCATTTAATGAACTTAAAAATTTAGATGTTGAACAGTTGTTTAGCCAAGTAGGAAATAAGGCTTTAGATTCTTTACAAGAAAGTTTATTAAATGTTAATGATACACTTATCCAAACGATCAGGAATCTAGGAGAGTTCGGTGAAATCCCTGAATTAGATGTTGAAATCGTACCTGTAATTACAGAAAACGCATTGCCAGATTTATTTTTAGAAGTGAAGGGAGGAAAATCAACTCGTATTTTTACTGACGATATAGAGAAGTTAAAAGCTGAAACAGGTGAAGCTAAAAAAGTTATGCAGGATTTGGCGGAAGTAATTGAACGTCAAACAAAAGCAAAAATTCAAAGTCATAGAATTGATATGGCAGTACGTAGTCTAGCTGATACAGAAGAAGAATCTATTAAAAAGACTATTGAGGCTTTAAAAGAACAGAATCAATTAAGAAAAAGTGCATATGACTTCCAAGCCAACTCAGCGCGATTCTCAGGTAATAAGTCCGAGCAACAGCGTTTAGCTCTTTTACGTAATCTAGAAGATGACTACAGTGAGAAGATCAAAGAGTCTATAAAACTTCATAGAGAAAGAGGCGCTACAGCGGCACAACAGCTAGATTTAGTCAATCTTTCGTTTGAAGATGCTTTTGATATTATTACTAAGGTTGCACAGGCACAACATGATGCGGCTGGTGAAGATTCTTTTAAGGAGAATACTAAATCAGTAGAAGATTATAAAGATGCTTTGATTAAATTAGTAAAACCGTATTTAAAAATTAATGGTATTTCTAAAAATCTAAATATACAAGAAGGGTTTAAGAAAGCAGTAAGTGCGGTTAATCAAATAGCAGATTCTTTTGAAAAAGTAAATGAAACTCTTGAGGAGTTAAAAGATAATGCAGATGATGCTATTGAGTCTTTGATTGATCTTGAAGATTCTAAGTTTGAGATCAAGATAGAGGGCATAGATGCTGATCTGGCAAGAGACTTGGATGCATTAAGTATTGCTTTTTCAAAATTAGATGCTTCTCAAAATTTAAGTTCCTACTATTCAAAGGATGCTTTTGATAGACAGCGTTTAGATTTAGCTGACTTCTATAAAAATAAAAATGCTGTAACTGAGCGTTCTTATTTACTTGAGCGTAATCTACTTGAATCTTCGTTTGCAGCCACTAAAGCTTCATTGGATAAAAAACGGGTAGCCCAACAACAATATATAGAGACCTTAAAAAAGAATGCTGTAAATTCTCAAAAAGCTACCTTGGATGCGATTCAAACTTCTGATGCAAAATTTAATCCTGAAGAAGATAAGCTTGTAAAAATATATAAGAATGAAGCGGATGAGATCATTCATGTATACCAAAGACTTGCAGGTGATCTTGTAGAAATAAATAAAACGGTTGCGGATAAAACCGTACAAATTTACGAAGATTCTAATGCTTTGGTTGGAGAAGCTAAACGTAAAACTCTTGAAGTTGAAAAAGAAATTCTTGAAGAAGAGTATGAGGTTACAAAACAGCATTTAGAAGATTTAATAGGGTTACGTGAAAAGTACGTTAAGCGTATCCAAGATACTGAAAAAGCCCGTCTTGCTTTTTCTAAACTGATTAGTGATGCAGAGAAAAAACTTTTTGCTGAGGATACTTCAGATGATTCTTTTGCAAAACGAAAGAGGGCAGCGGAATTAAAGCACCATAAAGATAAGCAGCGGTTGTTAAGAATCAATTCGGAATTTGCTACTGCTGCGGCTGCTGGTGATTTTGCTCGTATGGAGCGACTTGCTAAGGAAAGTATCAAAATTGTAGAGGACGCCAAGAAACTTGCTGAGAAACAAAAAGATGATCCTTCAGCATTAATAAGAATTGATCCTATGGAAGAACAGCTATACAAGCGTTCTTTAGCGCGGTATAGACAAACGTTTAATGATAGTGCTGCTGGTGTTGAGCAGGATGCCGAAGATCATATTGAAAGACTTGATACTACCATAGGTGAGTTAGGAACAACTTTGAGCAATCTTGGTACTAGTTTTACAGAAATATCAGGTGCTATACGTCAAACCTTCGATGACGAAGGCGGGTTACAGAAGTTGACTGATGGAATGGGCAATCTTACTACAGCTACAGAGAAACTTATAGGTAAGTACCAGGAAATTTTAGAACATCAACAGGTGATGATTGATAAACAGAAAAAGGTTAATGATTTAAAGAGTGAATTAGGGAATGTGCAAGATATCGGTATAGCAGTTCAACAAATTGGTACACTAGCTGAACAGGTTAAAAAATTATCTGATGAAGAAATTGATTTTACTAGTGAGAAAGGTAGAGAGAGGTTAGTTAAATTTGCAAAAGAGTTAGATACTACCACGGGCAGTTTTACTAAAACTATTGAAGGTTTACGAGCATTAAATGATCCTAAGTTGACTCAAGTTGCTGGTGTTTTAGAAGAAATAGTGGCAGCTCTTGGTGGTAATTGGGAAACCACACTTTCAAATAGTAACGAGAATGCTAAAGAATTTCAGGATACTTGGGAAGGTTTAGTAGAAGCTTTTGGAAATAGTGAATCCAAAATATCGGATGTATCTAAAGTATTGGGTGAAAGTGACACAGCACTGAAAGAGGATTTCATAAAAAGTATCGAGTCTAAAGGTTTACTTGAATTTTTAGACGTAGTAAAAACTAAGTTTCAAGATTTAGGACAACTAGATTTACCAGATGTTGATATAGAAACTTCTAGTGCTGTTACTAATCTAGGAAAGGTTGAAAACGCATTCATTGCAATTCAAAAAGCTGCTAGTGACCTTCAAAAGAAATTTAAGTTGAACGTTAGTATTTCAGGCGGATCTGGATTTGCAGCAGGTGGTTTAGTTACTAGTTTGTTCCCTGGATTTGCAACAGGCGGTAGAGTAAAAGAAAAAGCACAGAAACGTGCAGCAGGTGGATCAATTAAAGGTAAAGGTACAGGTACAAGTGATTCAATACTTGCATGGTTATCCAATGGTGAATACGTAATGGATGCAAAGACCACCAGCTTCTTCGGACCTAAGTTTTTTAAGGCTTTACAGGGGATTGGTAACGCTGCGATTAATCCTTTACGGAATACTGCTAATCTTATGCCTAATTTAACACCTCAGTTTGCAACTGGTGGTTATGCATCGTCTGATACGGTCAGACCTTCTAAGGTTGCGCAGAGGGACGTGGTAGATATAAACTTCTCTGTAGGAGGTTCTACTGTAGCCTTGTCCGGGGAAAGAGATCAAGTTAGGAATTTGGTAACAGCATTAAAAGGCATGAGAAGATAAATTATGGCTATTACACTAGGTGGAGTTACCTTAAACCCACAGATGCTATGGCCGGATGAAAAAATCCAGAAGCAACTATCGCAAACTATAAAAAGGACTATAGGCGGTGGACTAAAAATACGTGAACAATCTCTTAACGAGGGTAGGGATATAACCTTAGAGGCTTCAACTGCTCAAGGGTGGTTGACCACGGATCAAGTAGATAGTGTAAATGCCTTAGCACAAGTTGCCAATACACAGTACACTTTAGTCATAGGCATTCAATCGTTTACGGTAATGTTTCGGCATGTTGATGCTCCTGCAGTAGACTTCAGGCCGCTGGTTTTTAGAGTAGATGCACCGGTTGAGGATTACTTCATCGGCACCATAAAATTGATAACTGTTTAGGAGTTATACATGAGTATCATCACAAGTGAAATTATCTGGAGAGAAGCAGAGGTCATGGTGGACGGCTCTAGTAATGGTGGTATCATGACACCAACTGCCATTTCTACAGCAGTAAAAAATAATTTATGGCCGGATGTGCCTCAAAGTGAACGAACTGCAGGTTCTACTAAATACCGTAAGGTATTTATCCATATAGCCAATGATTCTGATATACCTTTGGTGCAACCCTACATATTTATTGAAACAAATACTCCTGGGGATGATGCTGTAATTGTGTTTGAAGGTACTCAGTCAGATACCGAAGCTACTTTAGATGACACACGTGTTTATGGTTGCGGTCCATTGGACGCAAATGTAGCTGCTAGTGCTTCCACGTTTGACGTTAGTACAGAAGGTGTTGGATTTGCGATGTTTCAAGATGGTGATCTGATTCGTATCTCAGATAAAACAGATGTAAATGATACAGCCCCTGCCCATCACGAGGAGTACCATACTATTTCTGGTGCACCGTCATATACTGGGGATGTTGCTACGATAGTTATTGTAGGAACTCTTGCCTATGGTTACAACACAGCAGATTCTGCTAGGGTATCTTCTGTTATTGAGGCATCCGATATAGAAGGTTCTGTATCTGGGTATGGTATATCCAGTGCTTCTGGTACATTTGATATAGTATCGACACCTTATCCTATTGTTGTAGATCATATAGCAGGTGTTGAAGAAACATGGACATTGACATTCAAATCAGGTGGAGTAACTTTCGATTTGGCAGGAAGCAATTTAGGGTTTATCAATACATATCCTATCAGTGCATCTTTAGAGCCACCTAACGCGGATTATAGTAATAAGCCTTATTTTATTTTAGATCATACGAGATTTGGTGGTACATTTGTAGCAGATGACACTATTTCTTTTACTACACATCCTGCAGCTTATCCGTTGTGGTATAAGAGAGTTATACCTGCAGCCGCATCATCTTTATCCGCTAATAAGGTTATTGTGGCTATAGATGGTCAGTCAGCCTAATAGAGGATGTTATGTCAGAGGCTTTAAATACTAGTCTACAAACACAATTATCTACTGACGTATCAGGTACTTTATTTTGGGAATCAGATAATAAGGAAGCTGCTTTTCCTTTAAAGTATTATAGATTGTACGGGGACTATACCAAAAAGTATAATACATCAGGGTCGTTGACTTTAGTAGGTACTGAAGATGATGATATAGATACGTATCTAACACTCATAAATAGTAGACAGGTATCATTACGGCATGCCAATCATACTGGACTGATTTATAGTTTAACAGGTAGTGCTTATGATATTGAAGGTAATATTGTATATGGTGTAATTTTAACTTTTAATGCTATTGAAAATGCGATTGAATCTAATAAAGAATGTATCGCGGTTATCCATGTAAAATATACAACTGAATATGATCTTTTTAAGTTTAGATTTGCTGGAGGTCCTTGTCCTAAAGTTAAACCTACAGAACCTAAACCTTCTCCCTATAATACTGCTGTACTGATAGCTTTAAATGAACCTACAGCTAACATATCTACAACTACGGTAACACCACCGGAATGTCCAGATCCAGAGGAAGATGAGAATGTAGCAACAGTTCGGAGAAAAGATGCAGAACAACCTGCACTACAATTGGAAGTAGACCCAAAGAGACCTCCTAAAGCTAGAAAGTCTAAAGTTAGTGGTAAGCTATATGCAGATTGTGATTTGAAATTATATCCAGATGTAAATGCAAGTATGGCAGTAAATCTCGGAACTCTTAGTCAATCTTCAGGAGGTAATGCATCAGGTGTTGAGGTAATTAAAGAAACTTTAGATTTTTCTGGATCAGCTACATCACAACTTGGTTATCAACCTCTGAACGGCGTAGCTCTTGAAATTAAAGGTGATGTTACAGATCAATGGGGAAATAAGGTTAGTGCAGATGTTAGAGCACCTGGAGAGCGTGTAACCGTAGTGGAGTGGACTAATGCACATACATATAAATATGAAGGTAGCCGTAATTTAGGTCCAGATGAAATAGGTATTGTGGTTAACAATAAACTGAAACCAGTATTTGCTGTGGTGATAGCTACTTACACTACTTCATTTAAGCGATACCGATATGAGTTTAATTACATTGGTGATGTTAATTTAGAAACTAAAGTATTCGATCCAGGGTTTATTATTGCTCATCTTGGGGAAGCTTCAGCCACACAGCGCGTAGATATAGAAGAGGATGGTAGTAAATGAGTTGGTTCAATACCTACAGAGAATATAGTCGTATAGTAGAGGAGGTCATTCTTACGGAACGAGGGTTATACCAGAAAGACGATGCACCTGAGGATGTAGAGGTGAAGGTTACTATAGATGCTGTACATGCCATTACTTTCGCTGAACAAAGTGGGGCATTAAAAACTTATTGGATGGATGTACCTGAAACTCAAAATAAAGATGATGAAACTGGTGGCGGTTATAATTTGGATGGTGCAAATGTATCAAACCATGAGTATTTACCAGATCAACAAGGTCCCAATACAGTAAGATCAATATTAACTACTCAAATAAGTACTAAAATGGATAGCATAAATAAAGATGCGGTAGTTAAAGTTCTTGCAATAAAGGAAGCTGCACCAGAGTGAGTACTAATGTACATTTGTTTTCTCCTTTTTCTCTTATTAAAAAATTAGAGATAAATGAACTTCACGGATTTTATATACATCCAGCTAGTCCGGGCATAGAAGGATGGGGGGCACCTTGGACGTATCCTTATGGAGGTGAAGTACCTATACCAGGTACTCCTTATGGGGAAGGTCAAATTAGATTTATATCTCATCCACCTACAGCTCCTGAATGGAAGATTTTGCACAGGCCAGGTACTTGGGTTTATGGAAATATAGATTGGATAGGTCATAATGAAAAGCCAGAAAAGCCAGAACATCTAGGAAAGGATCGTTTGTCTTATTGGGGACCGCAATCACGTTATTTTAGGGATCCTGATTTTGATTACGATGCTGAGGACAAACATCATGAGATTTATGAGGACGGTAGGTATCTATCAGTAGCACCTTTGCCTGTGTTAGGAGCAGCTTTACAAACTATTGAGAGTGAGCCTGATCCACAGACGGGAGAGATAACAAAACATACCTATCTACTTGCTATATGTAAAGATGGTTTCGATGACAAAGTGTTTATAAGGGTGAAGCCTTCAAAGGTAATTGCTACTGAAATGACCCCTACTCTCAGAAACGAAATGATGGAACTTTGGCATCCAGAGGACAATCCTCAAGGGTGGACTATTCCTGCACTATTGCCACAAATAATTGACGGTAATTCTCAGGCTAACGAAGCTGATACTCCTTGGTTTTTTAATGCATCCGGTAATGAGTGTCAGTGTATGCGTTCTTGGGATAATGAGACTGCTACTGGGCTAACCACAGTAGTAGAAGAAGATGTAAAATTTAGATATAAGATGGGTTTGAAAATACTTACGGTAGGTAACGTACCTTCTATAGATTTTGAGGTAGATAATTTATTTAACGAGGCATTTAACCAGTCAGAGGAGTTGCAAATGGGCACTGGTTATTGGGGCCGTATGAGCTGGGTAGCACTTTAGATTATGGCCAGAAGTCACGAATATTTATATGCATACCCTAAGGTAGAGATAATGACCTCTGGGGGCGATAACGATCCAGTACTTTGTGTGGATTATGACGGGGATACGGAGAGGGTATGTAGGATAAGTCGCTTCGCTTTTGCTTGGTCTTCTTTCCAGGTTATGTCTATAACCTATGATAATAGTGGATTGCAGAATGATACTTTGCCAGTAGTAAGGTGTACAGACTATCCTATAGATGTTAATTACGAGTACATTAAAGGCAAGACGGATGATGCTAATGTAGTAGATAATATGTATTTGTGGGTGAATGATGAACCCTTTATATACTTAAACTCTCGTTGGCCTACAGGTAGATACGGTCCAGAGAAATGGCCGCCTAAAGATAACTATCCACGTACTTACGGAGATGAAGATCCAGGATTTACTGGTATCGGTCCGTATGATCCAGAATCTCCTAGGCTTACTTTTAGAGAGTACCACGGTTTTGATTTTGTTGGTACTCCTACTCTGTTATTTAGTAGGTTGCCCAATCCGGGTACGTATGGTATGCGGAATAATGCTGCTGAAGATGTCAAGGCTTTAGCAGGGTTTGCCCGTAAAGCCGGGAATTGTAAGTCTTATTATGTAGACATGGTTGATCATCACGACACAAGATACATTCATTATATGGATATACGGACAGCCAATAAAAAGTTTGCTGTGTACACTAAGCATATAAAAAGTACAGTATTGCAGGATATAACTGGTGATCCTTCAGAACCTTTTGAGACACGTGGTTCGATAGAGGAAAACAGGTATCAGCTTTGTTTGTGGGATGAAGAGAATGAAGATACAGGAACTTATGACGGGTTACAGATAGAGGCAGATGTAAAGTTTGAGGAGCGGTGTGAAGAAATAGTAGATTCTTGGGAAGGTCAGACTATAGATAGAGCTGGGCCCCTATTGTCAGGAGGTATGAATCCACATTGGACTTACGAAACACATTGGAAGAGGCAGGAGGCCCCGCTTAATGGTGACACGTTAAATTATATTCGTCCTTGGTACTATCATAAACATGCCTCTGTAGGTTCTGCCACATACAAAGGTAAATGGGATAATTATACAGCAGAGAACTATCCGTATTTTGAGGGCACAGAGTATATGGCCCCAAACGTAACCCAGCTTATGTCTGCTACTGGTTGGGAAGTGTTTAAAGAGGTAGCAGGGGTGTGGACCTCTACGCTTACATATCCGGACAGACATACTCATGATAGCCCTGAGGAGTTTAAGGTTACTGGAGGGTTCGGAATAGACGATTACCGTAATAAGGCTGTATACTTGCAGTACCTAAAGAACGGGTCCACAACGCATTATCACTGTTTGAAAGTGAAGGGTAAGATGGATGGAAATATGAATACCCTAGCCGGAGCCGGAGAATGGTTCCATCCGATAGGCACAGTATGATCTAGCATTCAATGCGGGAGATTAGTCATGGCAAGCGTTGCAAATCTAAGACCTATATACTCAGGAGGAGCTGCAAATGAATCCCCTGATGCATCTATAGGTGGTATTATATCTTCTGCATCAGGTAAAGATATTTTGTCACAAACTGCTTCAGCACCTACTAATGTCCAGTATGTGACTATAGACGATGCTATGGCAAATAATGAAGGGGATGGTACCCTTGCGTTCACTGCATCAACTACTTCTTTATCATGGACAGCTCCAGGTTCAGGTTCTCCTTACAGTACAGATGTTTCTGCAGGTAACGGTACTTACGTGCTGGGATCTCCTGCAGGTTTCCTTATTGTAACAGTAACCAACTATGCTTCACTTCTATCCGGAGGTGATGCTAGTGATACAGATATCACTATCGCTACTCGATCTAATGAATTATTCGATAACATTTCTGCCTTGGAGTCTTTAAACGGAGATGTAGAGTACCGATGTTTTTATCTAAAAAACACCCATGGTTCTGATTCTCTTAGTGATGTACGTACATGGATTCGTAGACAGCCTACCGGACAAGATGAGATGGATTTGAGCTTGGATCCGGCAGGCATAGGTAATGGTAGTACTACGGGGGTAGCAATAGGTCCCATAGATGACGAAGAGGACAGCGGAGACGACCTAACTGGACTAACCTTTACTCGGCCCTCTTCTCAGTCTGCAGGGCTTGTTATAGGGACTCTAGCAGCGGGAGAGTGTGCAGCGATATGGCTAAGGCGTACTGTGACTTCAGATACCACTTTGCAAGAATTAAATGATCTTTGTGATATAGGATTCTCGGCACTAGTATAATGGATACAACTGATCTCGAATACAGATTATCCGGAGGGGCAGGTAACAGTGACCCCGATGCTTCTTTAGGGGGTATTAAATCTAGTACTAAAGTTTTAACTAGATCAGGTTCGTTTTCTACTATGACCGGGATAACCATTGTAGATGTGATAGGTATCCCCACGGATGATGTTATTTTTTATAGTACAGGTTTTGATTACATAACCTTTGCTACGGAAGATGGTAATTTTGGAGACTACGTAAATGTACCTACTAATGATAGATATGTTCTGTACACCGCATCAGGGGATGTAGCAGATGGTTATGCCATTGTAGATGTTGTCACAGCCAGTCTTCCTGCTTCAGGCGTTGAAGAGGTAGTAACTACCACCCGGCTATCTAATAAAATATTTGATGATATATCGAATACAGAAGCGACAGCAGGCCATACTGATTATCGTTGTATCTATTTCCATAATGCTCACGCTTCCCAGTCTCTTGCTTATGTATCTCTGTTCATAGAGCAGAACCTGCCAGAGGCAGATTATATCCAGGTAGGGCTGGACCCGGCAGGCATAGGTAACGGCTCTACCACAGGCGTAGCCACTACTATAGCTACGGAGTTACTAGTCCCTTCTGGTGTTACATTCAGTAGCCCTACAGAGGCTAGTCCTTTGTTGACCAGTGGTACGATAGTTGCAGGGAATGGTTTTGCTGTATGGATTAAAAGGGTAGTTCCTACAGGTATTGTTTATAGCAGTACAGATGATGCCTTTATTCTAGGATTTCAGGCTTTTGTGGTATTGCCATGAACCCTTATGGGGCTTTCGGAGCACATACTTATTGGCGATTATATCTGTATGTGGATACGTACCTAAATACTTTTAGATTATTTAATAATTTGGAAGGGACAGAGCCAGCACTCCATGTGTCTGAAGGGTACACGGCTACCAGTAGCGGAGGGGATGCAACTACTCGCGCCAATGTACTGGATCTGGACCCCACTACTTATTGGCGTACGTTTTCAGCCTCTCAATGGTTTAAGTTTGAATTTGACACCCCTCAAGAAGTACTCAGCGCCCGTATAAACGAGAATCACGGAACTGACTTTATTCTACAATATTCGGATAATGACTCTACCTGGACAACAGCTTTAGAGGTAGCTGATTCTTGGTTTAATCAAAGGGAATGGAGCGATAGTTTTAATGGGTTAGATTTTGCGTTTGAGCTAGGCAGTACCCATGTCAAATCAATTTTGGAATCTAAGCAGGCTAGGCCGATGGTTGCTTCTCTGGGGTCAAGAGTAGAAAGTGCCAACAGTAAAGACATACAGCTTGTAGATTCTTTAATGGAGACTTCCTACGATCTGCCTGCTACTCCATTGGATGCCGCAGATTTTGGCATGATGCAATGGCAGTACTCAGGGGGCGCAACCAACGCAGATGAAGCTGATTCATTAGGAGGCATGCTTAGTAGTGTGGCTATCTCTTATCAGAATTTCCATATACCAGATCCTGTCTCTGGAATTACTATAGAAAGATTGGTATTTTCTGAAATCTCTTGGGGTATTTTAACGTTTAGAAAACTGAGTACAGGCGGGTTCTATTTCGAATGGGTACCTAGTGGAATACAAGAAGGAGCAGGGCAGACTATTTCATCTTCGGGTAAAGCTACTATATTATCTGGAGGCAGTATAGATGAAGGATACATACAAATAGCAGTGGATGTTACTTTATTACCAGATAATGGTGAGGTTGTCGTTTATGTAGCAAACCAGCCAGGAAATATATTTACTAAAGTAGGGGAAGCAGAAGCAGAAGTAGGTTCTGTAATTTATCGGGGAGTATATATCCACAATTCGCACCCTAGTAAAGTATATAGAGCGTTAACATTATTCATAGAACATCCGTTCCCTGATGATCAGGTGTTATTAGAAATAGGTTTAGAATCCTCACCTTTGCAAATTATAGCTAACGAAACTACAGCTCCTGCAGGAGTATCCTTTTCTGTTCCAAGTAAAGTGTCCCCTTTAAGTGTAGGAAATATTGCTCCTGGATATTTAGTCGGTGTTTGGTTAAAGAGAACAGTAGTTAGTAACTGTGATTTGAACAACTATAATTTAGTATCTAGAATCAGTATGGACGGGAGGTACGCATAGTGGCGGTTGTAGAATTCAATAGAACTAAAGATTTCATAGCTTCGGGTGTTGTGGCTCTTAAATACGAAGGATTACGAGCAGCCTTGATGGGGGAGAATTTTACCTTTAAAGGAAACATATTGAGTTTTGATGATGTAGCTGTTCATGAGGTTACAGGATTGGGGGCTACTGGAGGTACATTACTAACTTCCAAGCGTGTGCAGGTTAATTCAGACAATAAATTTGAGATGTATGTTGATGAAGGGCTGTATTGGCAGGATGTTACTGCAACGATAAGCGGTATATTAATATTTCGAGATGGTACTGAACGTACCTATAGTAACCCTTTGTTATGGTGGTTACCTACAGCGACTGGACTTCGCACTTTGGTGAGGTCTGATTACAAAGTAACGCTGCAAGGTCCTTTGATGCGTTGGTGACTTATGCCTGTAATGATCTCCAATCTTAGAGTTCATGGCCCAGCTCTTCTTATCGGGTGGCAGACTGTAGATTATTTTCAACAATATGTACCTAATGATGCCAAGGCTTTGTTAGGGTTCATATATCATTCTTCTGCTCAACCTTTTGGATCTAAACCTGTAGGGGCAGGGGATGATTGGAATATAACTAGAACAGCTTATGTTTCTCAGTTGCTAATTCCTGCGATAATGCCTGCAGAGAATGGAGTAATACATGTATATCATACAACCAGTACTTACATATATGTTTATGGGTATCTGGAAGATCATGAGATAGAGTTTTTAGATACACCATATTCTTTGGGTGCAGCAGGTGCTGAAACATATCCAAGTAAGATAGATTTATCTGGTGCTGATTTACCTATGGATACTACTGGAATAATAGCAACTACCCAGTTATCCCCGTATATGGGTACTGTGGATGAAATAAGTGATTGGCGGGACACATTGCAGCCGTATGCACAGATAATGAAGTGGGAACGGGGGTATTTAGAAGATTATATATTTGCATATACCACGGCTCCTATTGTGTGGCACAGTACAGCTATTACTCCTTTTAACTTGTCTACCTCTCCTTTCCACATAGATTTGGATGATAGACATAGTGCTCTGATAATCAATCAATACGCTGATACTGGAGCAGAGATTTATCCTAAAGGTGCTACTGGTACATGGACTACAAGACAAGATGGGTCTTATCATTTTGAATGTGGGATTACTATGGGGCCCTTGCCGGATGAGGATAGGGCATTAACAGTAACCAGTGTATCTTCTCCTCTAATATCTCAGGAAGCAATCAAGATACACGGATACTGGGTTAAGTATGGCACAGATAAAATTGAGCCTATGTGGGGACCAGATGAAATAGAATATCCTGATTACATAGAAGAAATACGTAAAGTAGGCGGTGGTTTTATAACTGTTAATCAAGAGATGGATCGTGGGTTGTATTCTTATCCTGACCCCGATAATCTACAGTTTTATTTATCAGGAGGCGCTTCTAATTCTGATCCGGATGATAGTCTTGGTGGGGGAATCTCCAGTACTCCTGTATCATACGGATTGAACGCTTTATTCAATGAAGTGGTTGCGAATGACATTCTTCGGGGAAGAAGTACCTACAGATGTTTGTATTTACGTAACATTAGTCTTACAGACACCGCAGTTGGTTTGTTAGTATGGGCACAAGGTACATTGCAAGGATCTTTTTTTGCTGTAGGGGTAGATCCTGTAGGAGTGGGAGGTATAGCAACTACAATACAAAGTGAATACTCTGTACCAGTAGGGGTGGAATTCGTAGAAACTTATGGACAGGCATCAGCAGTAAAAATGAGGGTTTTGGACACAGAGGAATATATACCTGTGTGGATTAGGTTGACCCCGGACACTAATAATACTATGAAGATAGACAATGAAAATTTACAGTTAATGGTAGGCGCTTTAAATAACGGAGGATAGTATGCAATTGTTTAGTAATTATGCTCAGACCACGCTGGCCTCTGGTATAACAGATTCGGCTACAACTTTTACTGTTGTATCCACAGAAGGAGGTATGTTTGCAGCACCTACTGATGGAGATTTTCAGTTAGTAACTTTGACAGATGGTAATAATTGGGAAGTTGTAAAGGTAAGTGGTAGAGTAGGTGATGTATTTACGATAGTAAGAGAGCACGAAGGGGTAGCTCAGGCATGGAGTGCAGGAGTTTTTGTCAAGGCTCAGATAACTAAAGCAACTTTGTTGGGGATGCATCAGGATGAAGTTTACGGAGCTTCACTTGCATTGTTTAATTATCAGAATTTTAGATAACAGGAGTAAATTATGGCAGCTAATATTAAGCCAATCTTTGTACAGACACCGAGATCAGGGTTAGTAAAATTATCTACGTCTGCTACTGATGTAGACGGGGCCAGTTCTACATTATTATTTCAGCCAGGTACTGACGGATCACGAATTCATAGCATTTCTGCTACTCCTACAGATGATCTATCTGCGGATGTAGTGGTAAGGTTCTTTATAAAGAAAGTAACTACTTACTATATATTGGCGGAAAAAGAAGTCCCTGCATATACCGCAGCAGCTAATGTAGCAGCATTGACTACCAGTTTTTTGGAATACTCAGATATGCCTTTTTTGGATTCTTCTGAAAGGTTTTTAACTTTAGGTTCTGATGAACATCTATACATAGCTCTACTGGCAGTACCGACTAATGCAATACACTTCACTGTAATGGGTGGAGACTACTAATGCGAGGCGGGGGGTTTAAAGGATTCCCCCGGACACGGGTATTTAAGCGCAAACATGTAGAGCGCGTAGAGCATGCTGTCACCTCTACTAAGGGAGTAGGTGGCATACGGTATATTACAACAGGTCAGATTACCACAGATGCGGGGAATGACTATACCCCAACTTGGGTGCAAGTGTGGGGTATATTTAATGGGATCTATCAGGACTCCTATGCTGCTGTTATTGATCTTGGCGTACCTGGTACTTTGGCCTGGGTATCTTTTTCTGTCTACGATGTAGAATGGAGCGGTTCTTTAGTCTACCAACGCATAGATTTGGGTTATTCACATGATAATGTCCGGTGGTACACACATTCAGGTAAACACTATTTATGGCAACACTTGTTTTCTACCGGGGAGAGTTGGGGAAGGGTTCTTATCACACAACCCGTACCCAAGGCTAGGTATTGGCGCATACTTAAACAAAGTAGCCCAGTATATAGTGCTTTGGAAATATGGGATTTCTCGGTAGGTACTATCAAGGAAAGAGATCCAGCAGTATTAGTCGATACAGAATACCCCAGAAAAGAGAAACTAAATATTAGCGGCGTTTTTTACGAACATCACCCTAATCAGATACACATAGGCAAAACTTTAAATTTTGGCTGGTCCCCGGAGTACCTGATGTTTTCGTGTGCCCAATCGGAAGTAGGGGATGAATGTTACCCTACCACTTTGGAGTATATGAAGTACATAAGAAAAGAATCCGACTGGTATAATAAATCGAAGATAACCCAGTTACTCACTCACGGGGTATGTATAAGTGAGATGCAAAGATCTTTATCTTCTTACGACACATTTCATCCTAATGCTGCATATTTTATAAGTTCATCTCTTAATGATGTAGCAATGTATGTATCAGCATTTCGATCTCTAGTGAGTGATGGGGTATATGTATCTAAAAATTTTAAAGTTGGAAGCAATAAAACTTTGCATAATTTAGCAGAAGTACCTGATCTAGTGTTTATGTACGATTCCACGGATGGTTATACTTTGTTACATAAAAGCGCTCCTAATGATGTAATTTATTTTTCTGGTAGTAAAGTACCAACAGCAAGAAGTACTGCAAAGATACAAGTATCAGCAGCCCGTATAGACCATAATCTTACGGTAGCTGGAGATACTTTTCATGCGTTATGCCTTATGGCACAAACAGGAAGTAGGGCGTTTGGAACCTATACAGGGAATGGTCTTGTTGCTGGTCCTTCAGTATCTGGTCTAGGATTTAAACCGTCTTTTGTTGCTGTTTTTAAGTACAAGGCTGCGGAAGCCTCGAAAGCTTCTATAGCTTTTACTCTAGGAGCAGCAGCTACAACATTTATAGGTCCTAGAGCGTTTCTGGACAGTGGGGCAACAACAACTAGTATGGATGTAGATGCAACCGGGTTTACTGTTACATCTGCTCATGCAGATATAAATGAGAGTGGGGTAACTTATCTTTACTGGGCCATGGACCCCGAAGCGTAATGTTTGGATTTGGATCACCACCACGTGGCTGGCCTACTAAGGAACCGTATTTTAATCGTAGGGTAGGAGCTGCCTATGCCTACTGGAGATACAGATGTATATGGAACGAGTGTGATGTTTTCAATCTTCGTGATTATAGTTATCCTTATTTCAAGGAGTTTAATAAAAATATTGAGGTTATATTGAAAGATGCTGCTGGTAATAGCTTAATGGCTTCTGCTACTGTGATTACTACTGGGGATGAAGGGTACCCTGGTACAGAAGAATTTATGTATTATATGTTTTTTCCATTCAAAGTAGTGCCTAAAAGTTATGATGTAGAAGTATCGCATGTTAGAACTAATATGGTTTTAGAATTTTCTCCGGATAATATATACTGGTTCGAAGCCCACAAGTACTATATAAAGCCAGAACTAGATGCAGGATATTATAACAACACACTTAACAGAACTTTTGAGATTGTCTAATGGCTAATCAATTATTTGCTAATAATGCTTCGGTGCAACTTATCAGTACTTTTGGTATAGGTGTCTCTACTTTGGTTTTACCGGAAGGTACAGGAGATTTATTCCCGGTCATAGGTACTGATCAGTATTTTCTTGTGACATTGCACACAGTAAATTACGATCAATGGGAGATAATAAAGGTCAATGCTAGAAGCGGGGACACACTGTCTTCCATAGATAGAGCTTATGAAGGTATTCAGTATGCATGGTCAGCAGGTGAATATGCTTCTACCAACATCACTCGAAAAACTATGGAGTTGATTCATTCTATTCTGGTAACTGCACAAACAAAGTCAGATGATGCCTCTAATCAGTTAACTACGATACTTAGAACTGTGTATGGGTACCCAGATGTAAATATAACCTATGATGATGCCCCAGGTAGTACGTTTGCTCCAGATGCTAGTGATAGTAATGTGCAACACATAGTTTTAGACCAAGCTGTTACGGTAGGTATGCCAATTTGGGAGTCTTTGGGCACTAAACAGGTAATACAACTATACCTGGTTTCTAATAATTACACGGCAACTTGGAACGGAAGTTACAACTGGATCGGGTCTACTCCTACACTGTCTGGAGATCAGACTTATGTACTGGAAATATCTACGATAGACGCAGGTACCACTACATACATTAAACATATAGATACTTACACAGTTAATTCTGATCGTGTTCCAGAAGTGTTTGCAGGGTATGCTATAGGTTTGGCAGCCAATGCAAATGACTGGAGTGTGGATAAGATTGATATGCTTACGCATACTATCAGTGAACGGTATGTGCAATTTAGGTATTTTGAAAGTGATGGAACTAGACTTACTCAGGATTGGGGCGCAAACTGGGTGGGGGTAGCTACTAATATGGTAGATACTCTTTACGGTTTTGGGGGGCAGATATACGGAGCTGGTACCACTTCTGCTTTGTTTAAATTCACTCCTCAGACAGAGGTGTCCTCTTATATAAATTCTTTAAAGTACTCCACTAATCTTGTTTGTTGCACGGCAGCCCATGATGTTAGCACTCAGAATAATTACATAAATGTGTCGAGTAGTTCTCTTAATAATTCTATGGAAAAGTTTTCCTATATAGAGGTCCTAACTGTACTAGGAGATGGGGAATATCAGACAAAACAGACAGCAGTGTGTGATGATGGCACTAAATACTACGGTATAGGTGGAGATCATGGTAGCAGTACCACTTGGTTTAAATTTACCTTTGCTACTGAAGTAGTAGCACAGCAAGGGGCCATAGGGTACACCGTATTCGGAAATGCTATGAGTGCTAATGATAATTCAGGGACTAACGCCTTCTACTGGGTGAAAAACAATACCACTTCTAAATTAGTGTTCTCCACGGACACATTATCTTCGGCTACTGGGGACCCAGCCACTTCTTTTACTGTTACTCCACGAGCCTGTATAAATGATAAATTATCGGATGCTGCTTTAGTAGGGGAATCTCCTATAGGTAATTTGTTTAACTACTCTGCAGAAACCTTAACAAGAACAACTGCGTTTGATGTAACCAATACTACAGGCATTGTACCTGGATATGGAGCAGATCATGCACACACATGAAGATTTAACAAAAAAACAATTTACTAAATATTTGGATGCTTGTGCCCAATCTCAATCTAACTATGCCATAGAACATTTGATTGACGGTGCTCAATTGACCCCGGAGAGGAGATTTCGACAGGCAGTTATTGAATTGAAGACTGCAAGATTCAATACGGCTACATCTAAGTATGAACTAGATAAAGCGGAATTAGATCTAGAGGCTGCTAGACAAAAAGCAGCAATATTTATGCACCCTCTTGTTTTTTGGTTAGTGCGGATATCTCATAGGTTAGCTAGAACTAAAAAGAGAGCAGATCTGGAGGTGCACTTTAAGGAGCAGAATATAGAGGAAATGCATAGATCTCTTTTGAGTAGGCGTAGAGAGATGGAAATACATTTACATGCTGTATTGAAGTATCAGGAAGAGCTAGGATTTACTAATGACACATCCTCTGATGAGGTATACGACAGAATTCAAGCTGCGGAAGGGGAGTACTACACTATGAAATTATCTCTGGATGCGGCTGCTCATATAGTTAGTCAGCAAGGGGGTCCTTCTGTAGGAGTTCTGTTAGCTATGCAACAACTTCCAGAATATGATATACACAAGGTAAGTGATCTAGTGAAGCAATTAGCTAACGCTATGAATGGTAATGAATACCAGCCAGGGTTACACGGTATTGAAGAATTCAAAAAGCTGATCAACCCCCCGAAGGTGGAGGAAAGTAATGGCGTTGTCAAAATATCTAGCCAACGAACTTAACGATATGGTGCTGCGTAATGCAGCGTGGACACCACCAAGTTCAGTATTCGTAGCTCTATTTACAGGTAGCGGTGGTTTAGATGACAACGCTCCTGTAGCGGAAATCGTGGGAGGAAGTTATACTAGATTAGAAGTCGGGGGCGCTACTGGTAGAAGTTTTTCTATTTCGTCAGGGAAACGATCAGATAACGATGAGATATGGGTAATGCCTACAGCAACCGCAAATTGGGGCACTATCACACACGTAGCCGTAATGAGTGCGGTTAGCAGCGGGAATGTTTTTTACTATGGAGCCTTAACCACAGCAAAGATAGTTAACTCAGGGGCAACTATGAGATTCTTGGCTGGAGAGTTGGATGCTCTGTTCACCTAAGAGGCTAGACCATGGCAACAACTACTTGTAGTTTTAACTATTACGAGAATTTTTATAAGCACCAAGGAGCAGGGCACATTGAATTAGATGCAGGTGCTTTCGGTATGTTACTTACTACCAGTTCCTACACTCCCAATGCAGATACCCATGAATTTGTAGATGATATCACCAACGAAGTAACTGGTAGTGGATATGCAAGAGAGATACTGACTACTGTTGCGTACACAGAAATAGGTCCCAGTGGTAAGCATAAATTTACTTCTGATAATCCAGAGTGGTTAGCTTCTGGTGGATCTATAACAGCGTATTATTGGGTATTGTACTACAACACTCCAGCAACAGATGCTACTAGGCATCTCATAGCTTATGGGTTTCTTGATGATTCTCCTGCTAATGTGGTTACCGCAGATGGAGAAACTCTAACTTTCCAGGTGCATGCAAACGGACATTTCACAGTAGGTGGATAAACCATGGCTACAAAAGAGAATTTTGTTCATGTAACTATAGATGCCACGGTAAGTATTGGAGCATCCTCTATTGTGGTGGATGCTGGGATATCTCCGTTCAATACTCCGATAGACCCGTCAGGGGAGACTGCTACCCTTGTACTCCTAGACGACCCAGATACTCCTACCAAGCTGGAGATCGTTACTTATACCGGGAGAACCGGTTCAGGACCGTACACGCTTACTGGGGTATCTAAAGGTGAGGAGGGGACATCAGATCAATCATGGGCTGCAGGAGATCACGTAATACAGGCCCCAACTGTAGCTTCGGCAGGTGGTAATACGATAGAAGGTGATCTCACAGTAAATAATGGTGATGTCCTGGTAACCCAAGATGGGGTGGCTATCCAGAGCATTCAGAGTTTTGGTACTGGCGCGACAGATCGAGGTGTTTTTGCCTTTAGAAGGGCCAGAGGAACCCAAGTATCACCTGCAGGGATAAATAGCGGGGATGTATTAGGTACTTGGTTTTTTAATGGCACGGCTGACTCTGTTCCTACTTGGGGGGCCGGAGCTAGAATAGAGGCGATTACCACTCAAGATTGGACGGGATCTGCAAGAGGAACAAAACTTACATTCTCTACCGTAGCTGATGGAACTACAACCCTTACTGCCCACATGACCATCAATCATGACGGTAATATAGGTATAGGGAATAGTTCTTTACAGGCTTGGTCCTCTATTTATACTGCAATGCAACTAGGGGGCAATTGTTCTTTTTTTGCAACAACGGCAGAAGGGGCAGGAACCACCAATGCTTATATAAATAATGCTTATTTTGATGGTACTTGGAAATATGTTTCTACTGACGAGGTATCTTCTTACACTCAAGTTAATGGAGAGCATAGGTTTTATTCAGCCGCTTCTGGAACAGCAGATACGGCTATTTCCTGGAATAATGGAATGCGTTTTGGTGTCGCTGGGCACCTAAGTATAGGTAAAGCTACTTTTGAGGCATGGGATTCTAGCTACACAGCATTACAGTTGGGTGGTACTACGGCTCTTATGGGAACTACATCAGAGGCGGTATCTACTGTAAGTTGTTTTATGAATAATGCGTACTATGACGGAGCATGGAAATACTTAGTTACAGATGAAGCGACAAGATACCAAGTAGGGAATGGTGAGCATTATTTTTCTATGGCAGCTTCAGGAACGGCTGACACTACCATTACATGGACACATGCTCTTATTGTAGCCATTGATGGTATCACTACTACTCTGAAATCTTACGGGGAGACAAAAGAGGCCAAGGGTTCAGTATCTGGAGCCCAGACGTTAAATACTGCTAATGGCAATCTGTTCTCAGTAACAGCTACCGGGGCGATCACATTCACTTTCACTACAGCATTTACCACGGTTGGCATAACCTTGAAACTGACTAACGGTGGTACGAATATCACTTGGCCTACATCTGTTGATTGGGCCGGGGGAACAGCTCCTACTCTGACTACTACCGGCGTGGATATACTTACATTCATAACTGATGATGGGGGCACCACTTGGTATGGCTTCCTGGCTGGAGCTAACTTCTCATGATCCCAAGATTATTGATGATGGCTGCTGCTGCAGGGGAGTTCACCCCGGCTGAAGTAGCAGCACTGGTTAATACACAGAGCTACGGTGTATATAAGGAAATCATGCAGGATGAACCTTTCTGCTATTACCGTTTAGGCGAGGCAGATGGGGTAATAGCTTACGATGAAACCTATAATAATGATGGAATATATTCTGGTGCGACTACTTTAGGAGAGGCCTCTAAATTTATTACAGATTATGATGCAGATACAGCAGCATCCAGGACTACAAGTAATGGACAGGTAGCCCATAAAACAAGTGGAAGTTTTCAGTATCAAGGTCCTCTTACTATAGAGGCTTTTATGAAGGTAGCCAGCGGTACAGGAGATACTTGGGTTGCCGGGGTGTGGGAAGGGGCTTTACTATACATGGTAGGATCGAATAGGTACCCCACTTTCATTATCAAGCATTCGGGGGGGAACAAGATTGTTACAGGACCTGATGCTATGACTGCCGATGTCTGGTACCACGTTGCCGGAGTTTATGTTCCAGGTAAGTCCATGGTTCTTTATGTAAATGGAGTGAGAGTAGCTTCCACCATCTCTAGTGTGCCTTCCACTATTGTTTATAGTTCTAGTACTTTTTACATGGGGTACTGTGGAGCTACTGCCCAAAAAAGAACCGTAGATGAAGCGGCCTTTTTTACTAAGGCATTGGATAGCGGTCGTATTATGGCTCATTATAGAGGCTCAATCCAACGTCCGGCTCCTAGAGCTAAACAGTCTGGAGCGTTAGCTGCCTGGGATTTCTCAGAGGATACAGGGACTACAGCTTATGATCGCATGGCTAATATTTATGATGGTACCTATGAAAATGGCCCGACAATATTTCAAGATTCACTAACATCAAACAAAGGGGATAGGTCTGTTTCCTTTAATAGGGGCAGTAGTGAGGATATGCAGCCTACTACTACTCTCCCTCACTTGGACAAATTTACTCTTGAGGCTTGGGTAGAGCTTACAGCTCCAGATACCGGGAATAACTTGTATACAATTATTGGCAGGTACAATGCTAGTAATGTTGAGTATTTTTTATGCTTTGATTGGAACACCAATAATCTGCGTTGTTACGGAATATATTCAGAGGATGGTTCATCTACTGATGGTATTGTTATTAGGTATTCTGGGATAGAAATAAATACCCCTTACCATGTAGTAATGACTTTTGATGGTACAGATCTAGTTTTATACATGAATGGTGAGGAGGTAGACAAATCAAATGCTCCTGGCACAGTTTATGATGGTAATGCCCCTACTTTAGTTGGTGCCATGGGGCCAGCCACAGGTAGCTATAACTTTTGGCACGGACGTATAGATGACCCTGCTGTTTATGATTATGCATTATCTCACGAACAGGTACTGGAGCATTTTACTTTTAGTCAGAGCTATTTCGGGGCCGCAGCACTGGAGGATTCCCCTTCAGCCTATTGGAAGTTTAATGAAATTAGTGGGGCCACTGCCGCAGATGAGATCGGATCAAATGATGCTACATGCGCTGGGACATATTATCGTAACTATCCACCAATAACAGGAGAGGTGGGTAGATCCGTCTATCTTGATGGCACCTCCGGGTATGCTCATACGACATGGGCCGGTCCACAGGGGTCGGCAAGCAGGAGTTATGAATTTTGGTCGTATAATATTGGTACTACTACAGTGTTTAGGGCCCTACTGGGGCATGGTAACGCAGCAACTGGGGAAAAAGTAATAATCCTCCAGGATGAAGGAACAGACGGGGAAGAAGGGGATTTAAGAATCAGTTGCCATGGCTGTTACAAAATTTTTGCTCGTAATATTTCCAGTGGTATACGCCACATAGTAGTTACTTTTAATGGCAGTACTATGGATGATTTTAGAGCTTGGGTGGACGGAGAGGAGGTAACTGAGATTCGGGCATCTTCTAGCCTTACAACGACCATAGATACAGGAAGTACAAATAAGGTAAATATAGGCCGTGACCCTATAGGTGCGGGGTATTACTTCCATGGATATATTGATGAGGTAATTGTTTATGATTCTGCATTAACTGATGCCAGAATTAAAGAGCATTTTGATAGAGGTACTATTAACAGAGACTACCGCTCCAGGGTATTAGGAGCCTCACCTGCTGCGTATTACAGATTAAGCGAATGGGCAGGAGAGACCTATGCTCTGGATGAAACCAGATTAGGTGCTGATGGTACCTATGTCAATTCCCCCTCGGCCAGTGGAGGGCTTATGTGGGGGGACCCTAACAAGTCCATAAACTTTAACGGTAGCACACAGCGGATAACTATTCCTGCCTTGTATACAGGAGCAACCACCGGTCTCACTGTTACGTGTTGGATAAAGCCAACCACGTTAGGGGGATCTGCTCGTAAGGTGTTTTATCATGGAGATAATGCTGAGTGTACCCTAGACATAAACACTTCCAATCAGTTGGAGGCTAGGGTACGGATGTCCAGTGGTAGTTGGGAAACCAGTGGTGCCTCCGCTACATTGACAGTAGGTACTACGTATTTCGCTGTTTTAATGTGGAGTAAAGGCAACTATGTGCAGTTGTATATTAATGGGTTGCTGGCGGCAGAAGATAGTTCAATAGCTGATTTATTTATGTACGATCCAGGTGCATCTTACGGGCATAGAATAGGATGTAACGGGTCTAATGCGGAATTTTTTGCTGGGGATATTGATGAGGTAGCATGCTTCCAGTACCCTACTGGGCCTACGTATATTAAACAGTTGTATAACTTTGCCCCTCATACTGCAGGCAGATACGCATGGGAGGTAATAAAAGATACCCCAATAGCTTATTGGAGACTGGGAGAGGCTTCAGGTACTATAGCCAACGATTCAGTAGGTGGGTATAACGGGACATATACTAATACTCCTACTCTCGATGTCACAGGAGCCATAGATCATACAGATACCGCTGTCACTTTCGCATCCGCATCTAACGAATATGTAGCCATGGGGGATGTTCTAGATTTCGAGTATGACGATCCCTTTAGTGTTTCTTGTTGGTTTAACACCACGGCTACTGCCACCTATTATGTAATCGTGGCTAAGCAAGGTTCTGTTTCTCCTTTTGCCGGATATAGCATATACCAAGATGATAACCAATACATTGGGTTTACTCATGTTAATACGCGGTTCACCAATGATATAGAAGTGCGAACAAATACTACCTACAATGATGGCAAGTGGCATCATTTGGTTACTACGTATGATGGTAGTTCAGCAGCCAGCGGAGTTATTATTTACGTAGATGGGGATGCTGTAGCAACTACTACAGTCGGGGATACATTAACAGGAAGCACTGTTAATGCTTCTCCTTTCCAGATCGCCTCACGTAATGGTGCAGATTACCCCTGGAACGGGAGTTTAGATGAGGTAGCAGTATACCCCTATGAATTAGATAAGAATCAAGTACGGAAACATTACTTTGCAGGAGTACAAGGTGAAGATGCATATCGAGGGTATGAACAGACAGCCTTGGAGCTAGGCCCTGTAAGTTATTGGCTTCTGGATGATAAGACCGGTACTACTGTAACTGATCAGATAGGTACTGGTGATGGCACTATAACCAATGATCCGTACATGGGTATGCAGGGGCCTATAGGTAGACTGAATAAAACTGCTATGGAGTTTGACGGTTCCACACAGGATATCTCTATGGGTGACATCCATGATTTTGAGCGTACTGATGAGTTTAGTATCAGTTGCTGGTTCAAATCAAGATCTGTTGGTTCTAGTAGAGGTACTCTAATAAGTAAGCTGGATCACGCCAGCCCTAATAGTGGGTATGAACTTGCTATCAGAGGGGATGACAGTGGCAAGATTAGGTTCCTGCTTATTAATAACGGGGCTAGTAATGTACTGGGGATGAACAGTTTAACTACTAACCTGGATGATAGTGTGTGGCACCATATAATTGTTACCTACGACGGCTCATCTACCCCGGCTGGGACTAAGATCTACATTGATGGTATAGATGATACAAACACTACTGCCATCAATGACACATTAGATTCTTCAATATTAAACAACATCCCGTTACACATCGGGTCACGTAATAGTGACAGTGGTTATCTACCCGGATTAATCAGCGATGTAGTTATATATGATGCAGAGCTTACCCCTTTAAAAGTTTGTAAACTTTATGCAGCTTCCAGAGTGATAATTGAAGACCAGTACACCCACGCCACAGCCCTTTTGTCCTACCGCCCTATTTCTTTTTGGAGGATGGATGAAGGCACTGGCACTAACGCTATAGATTGTGTTGGTGGGTTAGATGGTACCTATACGAACACTCCGACATTGACACAGGCTACCCCCTTTATTTATGGGCATGGTCATGCTGTAGGGCTTGCTTCGACTACTGATGAATATATAACCATGGGGGATATTCATGATTTCGAAAGGACTGATGAGTTTAGTTTCTCTATTTGGTGTAGGACTTCTACAACTGGTAGTTATGGAATGCTGCTTACCAAGGCAAATAACGATTCCCCTTATGAGGGCATCCATTTGTATCAGGAATCTAGTGCAGATCAGATAGTCTGTTATATACAAAGTACTACCCAAGGTATAGGGGCTAGGATAACTGCTACCCATAATGATGGGGAATGGCATCATCTAGTACTAACTTATGATGGCTCCTCTGCTTCTAGCGGGATAACTTGGTATGTAGACGGAGAGGTTGAAGCATCCAGCACCATAGGAGGTGCCATAAGTACAACGATTCTGAATGCACATCCGTTTCAGATAGGTAATAGGGAAAGTTTCACAAGTAATACTTGGAATGGTGATGTAGATGAAACAGCAGTATTTGATAGGGAGCTTACCGCAGCAGAGGTAGCCAACATATATACCGGGACTCCTAAACCTGATTATGTACAGGTTGTACTGACTTTAGAACCAGTAGGGTACTGGAGACTGGGGGAGGCTACGGGTACAGTTGCGCGGGATGTTACGAAAAACACAGATGGTACCTACACCAATACTCCGACATTAGAAGTGGCAGGGGCTCTTGCTTTAGACTTAGACACAGCAGTGACTTTCGTTGCTGCCTCCAGTGAATACGTCACTATGGGTGATGTTTTAGACTTCGATTATAACGAAGCTTTTAGTTTATCCTGTTGGTTTAAGACCAGTACCAGCAGTACTCAAATGTCGCTGGTTAGTAAGAACACTCACTTATCTCCTTGGAATGGGTATGAACTATATCAACATGGTACCAGTAACAAGCTATATTTTGTTTTAGTAAATTCCGCCCCTGCAAATTACATAGAGGTACATACTGACAACACTTATAACGATGGTGAGTGGCATCATACGATTATGGCATATGACGGCAGTACAAACGCTAGTGGAGTCACCATATACGTAGATGGGGTAGTAGTAGCAACAACTGTTGGGGCCGACACTTTAGGTGCCACTACGGTTACCGCTTTTCCTTTCAATATTGCAAGTAGGAATAACGGTCAATATAGCTTCAACGGATCTTTGGATGAAGTAGCGGTATTTGATAAAGAATTAACATCAGTAAATGTAGCAGATCTATATACTGCGGGTATATAGTAGCGCATACGAGGTTTAAGTAATGTCTTTCCGTTCTTTTGGACTATCATCATACGGATTGTCCAAAGGGACAGAAGGGACCGCACCTGTTCTGCATACTCACCATGTTATACAATCGTATGGCTTAACCTCTTATGCCCTGTTTCAGGGACCAATAAGCACTGCTCCCACTGCTTTAGGTACTCCAGGGCATTTATCTTTTACAGGTAATTTGTCTGAGGTATCGACACCTACTACTTCGCTGGGCACTCCAGGGCATTTAGATTTTACTGGTAATATCTCTTCTGCTCGTATATTAAATAAAGCTTTAGGTGTTGCAGGACATTTAGATTTTACTGGTAACTTAGCTACTGTAAAGATAGATAACTTTGCTAAGGGCACTTCTGGGCATTTAACATTTACTGGTAATATTTCTGAGTCAGACATACCGCACATTTATTCTGAGGGCACCCCAGGTCATTTAGATTTTACCGGAAACATAGCTACCACTACGTTCAGGCAAATAGCAGAAGGTATATCTGGGCATCTAACCTTTACAGGTAATTACAGTACTACTTTCAATCCTGAATTAGCAAAGGGCACTTCTGGGCATTTAACATTTACTGGAAATGTAGCTACAGCATTATCCTATGAGGTAGTAAGTGCTCAAGCTACTTTAGTGGCGGGTCACGATTTAATCGGTGATCTGGATG
>Ga0209345_10000703_pt1 | contig 42809 bp, 41 predicted proteins | sample Cruoilmetagenom7_FD_187294 | JGI IMG/M metagenome (GOLD analysis project Ga0209345, IMG submission 187294) | Oil polluted marine microbial communities from Coal Oil Point, Santa Barbara, California, USA - Sample 7 (SPAdes) (version 2) | ecosystem: Environmental > Aquatic > Marine > Oil seeps ...
ACCGCAATACCACTAGCCATATTTATCACTTTTTTAATTATGGGTATAAATGATATCAGTTTAAATATCATGTCATTAGGTGGACTGGCTTTAGGCGTAGGCTTATTAGTAGACAATACCATTGTAATGCTGGAAAACATCTCCCGACACCAGATGCAGGGAGAAACTTCCGATATAGCAGCATCAAATGCTGCAGCAGAAGTTACCGGTGCCATCACCGCATCTACCACAACAAATCTGGTTGCTGTAATTCCCTTTTTATTTATCGGTGGTTTAATAGGCCTGTTATTTAGTGAACTAATTATCACTCTAAGTGCTGCCATCATCGCATCGCTTGTAGTTGCATTAACTCTAATTCCGGCACTGGGTGCTAAAATACAAACAACTGTAAAAATTAACAATGATGGCTTTTTTAATTCATTACGAAATACTTACACTACTATTTTAAACAAAGTCCTACCCCATACGATACTAATTTTAAGTATATTATTAGCTGTATTAATTTTCAGTTCAAACCAGCTTCTAAATGCAAAGAATAGCTTTTTCCCCATGATGGATGAAGGGAAAATAGCAATTAGCGTTAGTACTGAGCCAGGTACACGATTAGAAGAATTTGATAAAACACTTCAACGTATAGAAAAACTTGCATTACAGCAATCTGAAGTCAGCACCGTTTTTGTTATATCTGGCGGGTCCGTTTTTGGACGCTCGCAATATGAACGTAGCAACAAGGGGTCAATATCAGTTCAACTAAAACCCTTATCTGAAAGAAACAATATAAGTAGCACAAACTGGATTAAAAAATTAAATAAACAATTAAGTGAGTTACAACTTGCGGGCTATAAAATACGCATGAGGGTAAAGGGCGTACGAGGCATACACACCAGCCACGGAGATGATGACTTTAGTTTACGCATACAAGGTCCTGAAGTGAATGTACTTGCTAAAATTTCTGAAATAATCATAGAGAAAATAAGCGTTATTCCTGAGCTTAAAAACCTTAGTCATAGTTATGAAGAACAGGACAATGAACTGGTTATTAAGGTAAACCGACAACGTGCTGCAGATTTAAATGTTAGCACTCAAGAAATAGGCACTGTACTACAATTAGCTTTAAACGGACAGATAGCGACTGACTATCTTGAAGAGGACAGGGAATATGACATTCGCATCCGCTTACAAAGAAAAGAAATAAAACAACTGCAGGATATTGAAAATATTATTATATCTTTACAACAGGGTGAAGCCATTAGATTGTATGACGTAGCCAGCATTAGCATAATACCTGCACCTGTTACAATTAAACGCGATAATCAATTACGCATAAATGAAATTTCAGCTACGCTTGATTCGGATACCGATTACAAACACTTAATTGAAAATGTATTTGAAATTATTGAAACCATATCCCTACCTGATGGTTACATAGTTTATGATGGTGGTACGCTTGATACACTTAAGGAGAGCAGTTCAAATAGTTATATTTTGTTAGCGCTTGCCGTATTCCTGGTATTTGTTGTTATGACGATTCAATATGAATCACTAACAAACCCACTGATCATTATATTGGGTGTACCATTCACATTAATTGGAGTTTATTTAGCTGTTGGATTTTCGCTAGACAATCAACTCAGCATGCCCGCCAAATTAGGGATTATTATGCTTGCAGGTATTGTTGTAAATAACGCCATTGTACTGGTAGAACAAATTGAAATATGCCGTCAACAAGGCCTTGATAAAATAACGGCTGTTATAGAGGCCGCAACTTTGCGTCTTCGACCTATTTTAATGACAACATTAACCAGTGTATTTGGCATGTTACCCATTGCACTAAGTATTAGTGAAGGCTCTGAAATGCTTAAACCTCTAGCAACGGTTATTGTATTCGGGCTATCATTCTCACTATTAGTTTCTTTAATTGTAATACCCATGTTGTATTTGCTTATTCATAAAAGAGATACAAATACATGAGTGAAATAAGCAAGTGGTATAACCAAAATTCGTTTAATGAACTGGCTGATAATGAAATTCATATCTGGCTTAATTATCTAAATGTTCATGAGGCCAGAATCAAACACCTCTACCCCCTTCTCACAGCTGAAGAAAAGGAGCGCAGCGAACGGTTTAAATTTTACAAACACCGCAAAGCATTCATTGCTTCGCACGGTTTTATGCATATGGCACTTTCCAACTACATAGACACCACAGCGGATAAAATAGAGTTTTCATACGCAGAGCAAGGAAAACCTTCGCTTATTGAAACACAAAACCTTGATAACATTCAGTTTAATTTAAGCCACTCTAACAACATCGCAATTCTTGCAGTCTGTAGAAATCACTCGGTAGGAATTGATACAGAATATGCGCATAGAAAAACAGACTGGCTAGGTTTAAGTAAGCGTTTTTTTACAGAAAATGAGCAGAAAATGTTTTTCAACTTAACAGAAGAAAATCAAAAAGAAGCTTTTTTTAAAGTTTGGACACGCAAAGAAGCACATATGAAGGTGACGGGCCAGGGCCTATCCCTATCACCAAACCAGTTCGAAATAAGCATTCCACCAGATGCTGCTGCATTTATAAAAAACATAAAAACACCTGATAATACTTTTTATAAAATGCAGGATATATTATTGCCAGATATGTTTGATGATTACTTCGCCTGTTTATCGGCAGACTTTGATTTTGAGGGAATAACGCAGTTTATTCATTCGTAAAGGCAATAAACAGATTGCCCACGAATTGAATACCAACAATCGTTTGTATGCCTGCCAAGAACGCAAATTGCATCACAGGCACAAAACTCAGCGCTGCAAAAGCATCCATTCATAACACACCCGCTTATTATGTGTTTTCTTTACATATTGTCTTTGAGTTGAATCTATCACTAGTTAGCTATTATCTTTCTACCTGAATCATGACAACCGCCAGTATTGCATGAACCTGCTGTAATTAAGCCATTCATAATTCTGTCGCCTCCAGGTCCACGCACTTCTACATCCACACCCGTTACAAATCGAGGCCCGCCCTCTACAAATAAACCATCAACCGCGTCAGTGGTATAAAAATTACCACTAGCATCGGTTTCTAATGATGCAACTATGGTATTAGTTGCATGTAGGTAGAGAACAACCGTTGCGTTAGGTTGAACTGCACCTGATGACCTATACACTGTCCCTGCAGAGGTAAACACACCCGTTCCGGCGCCGCCTTGTACATGGCAACCTGAACTCATACAGTCCATACCCGCATTGTGACTACCACCGACTGGGTTTGAAATAGCAACAGGTGGCGGTGGCGGCGTGGTAATAGGGCCAGGAGGCGCACTACCACCACCTCCGCCTACACCTCCACATGCAAAGAGACTTGATGTAAGTATTAATATTGGAATTATAGCGTTGAATTTATGTTGCATAGTGTTACAGCTCTCTAAACAAGGGGGGAATTAATATGTTCCACTCAAACATTAGTCTAAACAAAAATAACTCTAAAAGAAGAGACCAATTTCACAACATTTTGAGCAATAAGCTGTTTTTAACCTGTTTATTCAGTCATTTATAGAACGAAGTACGTCATTTTCTGGTTCTTAGTTGAAATCACAAACCATTGATTCTGTTACCCTGAGACCAGGTTAATAGCCTTAAACCCATCAATAAAGGCAACTTTTCACCTGGGTCGCTTGAAAGATATAACTTTTTATGACTTATGACTTATGACTTATGACTTATGACTTATGACTTATGACTTATTTTATGGTCTTCAAAAAATAACGATACAGCAAATAATAGAAAAAAAACTAAGCAAAACATCGTCCAATGTCTTAAATTGTAAAAGCTTAGATCTGATCAGACATTTTTAAGTAATTCTTTTAGTCAGATGTGTCCTATTAAGATTGATTAAAAATTAATCCCTCCGCCACCTACATCCTTGATCAAAAAAACATAAAGTGGAAATACTTGATTGCAAGACTTGACCCCGAGTTTTGGTGACTTGTTAAAAATTACGATGATCCAGCATTCAAAGAATGAGTTGATAAGTGCTCGCAGCATTTCTTAATGGACTAACCAATAGTAAGCGTGGGAAAAAAGAAGGTGTTAACTAAATTTAAAATATGCTTATTCAATAATATAATTTTAAGAAACTAAAAATAGCTCTTGACCTTAAAAATGAAGATGTTATCGCCCTGCTAGATTTGAAATAAGCAAACATGAATTAAGTGCTTTCTTCCGTAAAAAAGATCACATACATTATCGAGAGTGTAAAGATTAGTTATTACGTATTTTTTTGAAAGGAATGTAGTTAAATATCGAGGCAAATAGAGATAGAGTCCACAATGGTTTTAGCAACAAGAGTTTTCTCTTATGAAAAAACACAACAAGGAAGTTTATTATATAAGCGGAGAGCAATATTACTTAAATTTAGCAATATTACTCTCTGGTTCTTTTACTTTCGTGTACCTGACATAGATATATTTATAGATTAGTTTTGGGCCTTGCATAAGGCCCATCTAATAAGCCATTCACACTATTATATATTGCTCTGCTATTTGCCTGTCTTGCAAGACGTGGCGTTTTATCCATAGCAGAACTAGCTACTTGCTCAACAATGGCACCTATGAGCGCCCCTACAAGTCCAGCACCACCATCTCCAGAGGATTGTTGAGCCGCAACGGTTGTATCCCACAATAGTTTACCTGTTCTAACATCTACTAACCTCAACTTTGCATTAACCACAGTATTGGATGATATAACCTGGTATTCCTGTCCCCACTTGTCTATCGATATATATAACACCGCATCAGCCCCAATATGTTGACCAATCTTGTCCAGTGGAACTGAGTTCATCTCTGCTGGTGTTGGTAGCCCATTTTCTTTTAAAAAGTGATCAATCACTGAAACAGGGAATACGTAATACCCCTTCTCTGCTAATGGTCTAGAAATAGTAGACAAAAACACATACGGCGCACCTACTTCAACAGTATTATTTAAAGGCGGTATGACAACTATAGATCTAGGTTTACTATTCTGAAACTCAGTATAGTCATAAGGTTGTGGAGTTACACATCCTGTTAAAACTAAAACCAGCAACGGCATAATGCGCATTAAAGTACTCAAAATAAAATTCATAATTAACCCCTTTTAAACGCGCGTTTCATTAGACCATCAATAAAAGAAGCTGATTCTGGAAAAAGCTTTTTCTCTTTTGTAAATGCTGATTTAGCTTTGACTAAATCACCTTGTGATGCGTAAGCAAAACCAAGATGGGCATATACACCTGGCGGGGTGCTTTTGCCGTTATCTTTAGCTTGTTTAATATCAGCTGTTAATTTCTCAATTTGTACATCAGGTGCTGCTTTGCCTGGATTAATATACATATCATGAAGTAAGTGTTCATACTCACCCCAATAGTACATATCTTTATGTGTTGGTGCACAAGCCGCAACAAACCCAAGGCTAACTACGCCAATTAATAATACTTTTATTATTTTATTCATATTTTTTATCTTTTTATTTAATAACCCAAGAGCCATTTTGAATATCTCTGACCATATTATTAACTGCTTCCATAATAGCAAAGTTCAGCACCTTACCGTTTAATGTCGAGTCATATCCAGCTGTTCCACCAAAACCAACAACCTGTCGATTATTCAAGGTATATTCGCCAGCTCCCTGAGATGAATAAACAATTTCGGATGTTACAACATCAACAATGTTTAATGAGACTTTGGCGTATGCTAGTTGCTCTTTTCCTTTTCCTAAGATCCCAAAAAACTGTTTGTCCCCTGTTACTTTACGCCCAAACTCAGTTACATCGCCTGATACTGCATACCTGGCACCCTTTAACTTCTGTTTAACGCCTCGCAACTTGGCTTCCTGCTTGATTTGCTCAAGGTTATCACGATCAACGACTTTGAACCGGTTAGTTTGTTGTAAATGCGTTTTTAAGATTGTTTTAGCCTGACTACCCAGACGATCAACTCCAGAGGAAAACAACCCCTGCATGTAGTTAGATCGGTTTTGAAAGTTACCGACAACCAGTGAGGTTTTCTTACCTGAATAATTTGTTTTATAGGTCTCGACTGTTTGAGGCGCTACAGCCCGATGGTTTTCCATCGCACAACCTGTTAAAAAAACTGTTGATGTGACGCATGTGATGAGCAAAAGACGTTTTATGGTTTGTGATCCATATGTTTTCAAACTACACTCCTAATTTCCATATTTAAACAAAAAATATTGTACCATAAAAATTAAAATAGTATAAATCACTAATCACACATAAATGATGAAGTCCTCCTCAACAACCATGTCAATAAATTAAATCACATATATGTTATATCAATTTATTACCTAAGAAGTATAGGAGGAATAAACATCCTTTTACAAAAAAGTGCAGATTAAATCCCAGTCCACTAAACCTATAAATCCTCAGCCTTTCTCATAAACTTAAAAAGTGCTTTACCCTTCCTGATACCTATTTACACTTAATTTCTAACCATTCCCGCACAAGATAATCGTAATTTAACAACTGTAAAGTTGAACGACATAATAATTGTACAGACGTGAACGTACATTTTGGATGATGACCTCAAACAAACACCTTATCAATGACTGACTTTGGCTAATTTGAGATTTTCACAACCCATCCTTTAGAATACGTTTATAGAATTATTTGTTGTTAATTTGTACTGAGACCTGATAACCCACAATTCCAGGTGACACTTGAGCTAATACACTTTAAATATCAAGCAACACGCTTAACTAGGACTACGGATATATTATCAATTCCACCATTATCATTTGCTCTTGTAATTAACTCATCTACTACACTTTCAAAATTTTCATACTTATCTAAAACATACTGTATTTGTGCATCTGAAATACAATTGGTTAAGCCATCCGAGCATAATAAATAACTTGTTTGCCGATCAAATTTCATTCGACTTACCTGCACATCAGGCTCACTACTTATCCCTATGGCCTGACTAATCATATGGTGCATTGGTAAAGATTCAAACTCATCCTGATCTATTCTCCCTTCATTCAACAACTTTTGAAGCATTGTATGATCTTCGGTAATTTGATCGAGCTGATGCTGTTTATATTTGTAGCATCTTGAATCACCCAAATGACTAATCACCATATCATTTTGATGTATTAATATAGCTACAATTGTAGTCGCCATATTGCACAGATCGCTCTGCTGCTTTTGTTGATTTAATACTTTTAAATTTGCATCAGAAATTGCATGTTTTAATGTCAACTCTAACCAGTCTGAGCCATAGCCTCCTCCACTGTGCGCCTGTAACACTGCTTTCGCCACATAGTCTCGTACTGTTTCCACCACCAGTTTACTTGCAACTTCGCCACCTTCATGACCACCCACACCATCAGCAACCTGTAATAGTAAAACATCACTGTGCTCAAACTCTGTCATTAAAATACTATCTTCATTTTGCTGACGCACCTTCCCTCTATCGGTCCCCCCCGAATAAACTATTGAATTGGTATTATGAGTCATAGTTGTTTTCAACCATTAGTTTCGTCCTTATTACCTAGATGTGATTTTATAATGAATAACAAAACCACTATTCTGAAGGCATTCCTTTAATTAATGCAGCAGCCATTTCCAGACCACTTGAAAAGCGTTTATTTACTGTTTTTTGTAATGCTTTGTTTGTAATTCGGGTTGCGCTGGCAGGCAACTCAGGCCGCAGCTCTCTAATCGACTTATGCTTTTCATTTGTAATTTTATAAGCCAGGTTACCCAAACTATCTGCATCGAAAGGTAGTTGCCCCGATAACAACTGATACATGCTGACACCTAGTGAATACAAATCTGCTCTACCATCTACTTTAGAACCAGTCATTTGCTCCGGAGCCATATAAGAAGGACTACCCATAAAACTTCCAGTACGTGTTTTAACTGAATCTGTTATGCGTGCAATACCAAAATCGGTGATTTTAATTTGTTTATCTTTTGGGTTATACATAATGTTACCCGGCTTAATATCTCGATGCACAATATTTTGACTGTGCGCATAATCTAACGCCTCCGCGACCACTTGAGAAATACGATAAACTTCACGCATCGGCAGTAAATTATTTTTTTGCGTAAAGTCAGAGAGAGGAACACCTTCCACATAATCCATCGCAATAAATGCAAAGCCCTCTTCTTCACCCACGTCATAAACCGTAACAATATTGTTATGACTTAATCGACCCGCTGCTTCTGCCTCTCTAAAGAAACGCGACTTTACGGTTTTAATTTCTGACTTACTAAATTGAGTATAATCGAGTGTTTTTATAGCTACTTTTCTATTTATTTTGGGGTCTTTACCCAAATAAACTACGCCCATAGCACCACGGCCTAATTCTTTTTCAATTTTATAACGTCCAAATTCAGGCATTTCCATTTCTGGCATTACCAGTGTCTTTTGTGCTTGACTGGGTGTTAATATTTCAGTTCGAGTTTCTGAAAATCCACCAATAGAGTTAAGTCGTTTTTCGATATCCTTATATTTCTTTTGACGAACATTAATTTCTGAATAAATTTGCAGTGCCCTGTCATATTGTCGTTTACGCTCAAAGCTTAAACCTATTTCATACAAGTCAGACAAAACTTCTTCACTGCCACCGCACTTTAATAAACTGGTTATGGCAATTTCATAATCACCTTTCTCATATTGATAATGTCCTAACTGAAACCATGCTTCATATTGTTTTTGCGAAAGACTTTTTAAAAGATCCTGCCCTGACAAATAAATATAAACAGATATCTGGCCTACCAGCATAAGCATCAATATATTAATGGTTGGCCACCAGACCCCCTTCAATATCAATAGAACAGGCTGAGCTGAAACAATTCCTAAAAGAATAAACGCACCTAAAAACAAACCACTCTGTTTAGATAATTTTGGTAAAAGCCATAATAAATAAATAACTATAACTACCATTAATACGGGAATTAACCACCAGCTGTATACTGGAGTGTAATACACTGCTCCTGCCTCAATACTACTATACGAGTCAGCTAATACCTGTAGTTGGTCTGCATCCTGACCAATTAAAATGATTTTATTTTTAAAGTATGATTTAGCTTTAGATTCTGCCGAATCTAATGATAATACTTTTGTATAACTATGCCGCTTATTCATCTCCGAAAAATAATTAAAAACCTTTCCATACAGTCCTGTATGTATTTTTGCTGAACCTAATTCAATAACGCCTGATTCATCCCAACTTAAATTTTTATTTTTCTGGTACTGACTAAATATAGCAAGGCTTAAATCAGGTAATGTACTGGACCCTGATGAATCATACCAAATTAATGCATTATCTCTGGATGACTGAAAATCAAAAGGATATATAAGATAAGGCAGTTCGGTTTTTGTACGCCTATAGGTTTTTAACTGAGGCAAAAACAACGATGGTATATACTGCCGCCAGCCCTGCTGATATATCAATATATCATTATAGGGGATGTTTTTCTTATGCTGTGGCGCATTGATATATTGAGTTAAAAATACATTTTGATTTTCTAACATCCAGGCGAGCTTGTTACGCTCACCTTCTGTTGGTTTCCAAAGCTCAGAGTCTTCTTTAATTTCTTCACTTACCATTTTTTTACTAGCTGAGCTTTTGGCTGGTTTAGTTTTACCCAGTTGCTTTTTATCCGCAGCTATCTGGGCTTGATCTTTTACTTCCTGCACATAGTCCATTTGCGGGAAATCATCTGTAAGCCAGGCTATTTCTGCCACTTTAGATTTTCTTAATTTACGCAATAAGTTTCTAAAGTCTTTAATTCCCTGTGGTTGCTGCAACAGCTCTTCATCTAATTGAATAAGACGTAAATTATTAGATTTTGGTTGAACAGGTAGTAAATGGCTGGCTAAACGAAACATTTGAGCATCAAGCCAGCGCACCGTACTATTTTGAGGCGATAATAATGCCAGCAAAAAGCCAGTTAGAATAAAAAGAGAGAAATAGAGTCTGCGATGCTGGTTCAAGATATGTACTTATTATAGTTATAATTTATATTATCTATTTATACCAGAAACTGGGGTAATTAGGCAAAACCTATATACCTATTACAGGTTTTTGCCCATATTTTCACATTATTAAAATTAAAATAATCTATTTTATTGCTGAACCTACATCCAGCTTTTCAAACCAGTTCAGGAAGTTATTCACATCTTCACCCTTAAATATACGCCCATGTTGTGGCGCCATGTACTCAATATCCAGTTTTCTAACTCTGTCAATCCAGTTTTGTTTTGCGGCATTAGATGGCATCCAGCGCTCATGGAACATCTTCATTTTATCAATATGTGCTTCAAAATCATCTACATACATTGATGCTCCAGGCGCCTCTAATGCAGCACCAACATCACCACTCATTAAAATTTTTGCTTGTGAATCATACACATGAAAATTTCCTGATGAGTGAAGATAATGCGCTGGGACAAACATGAGTTTTGCATTATTTAATACAATTGATAAGCCTTCATCGGGTATTGCATTGTAAGTTATATTATCCAGACCAAAGTGGCGTATAAAACTTTCCCATATCCAGGGTGCATGTAATGTCGCCTTGGGTAAAGCCTGATCCCACAAACCTAATGATGAAATAATATCGGGGTCTTGATGAGATGCAAAAATATCAACCAGATTTTCAATTTCAGTATGCCTTAAGACCGCTGCTAGCATTGAAGAAAAAATTTCAATACCTCCCGGATCCATTAAAAATGACTTATCTCCATCTACAATCATATATTGATTGGTATCGATAATTTTATCAGGTTTATCCGGGTCTCGACCAAAAACAATCCACTGATGCCTGCCGTTATAAAAGATGGTTGATTTCATTATTTTCCTGTCATTTTTGTTAATTCAGCAAGATAGTTTTTGCATACTTTAATTTCATCTGCAATGGAATCACTGCAGTATTCAAGGTCATTTGCTATTGCAAATAAATTCGTCTGATATTCACCAGCCCTTGATGCTTCGGTTCTGGAGTTTGTAACAATCACTTTAGCTGCCCGGATACGCTGCGATATATCATCAAATAAAGATGCCAGGTGTTTACAGTCTTTAGATTGGTTGGTTTTTAATTCACTTATTTTTACATTAAGTGAGTCTGTTACAGTAGATAAACTTTTAGCTTTAGTATGACTCTCCAGTTTATTTATCACATTGTTAAAACTAGCCAAAGCTATGCTTGCTCTTTGTTCATTTACTGCAGTAATAGAGAACTGCAAGGCAACTGCATTTATTTTCAATGAAATTGAAATGGTATCCCGCGCCATATCACTTATAAAATCAGTAATAGGTTTAAATCCGGCCGTTTTATCACCTCCTCGAATTGAAATACATTTTGCATTACTTGAGCTGATATTCATGACTTTTGTTACTTCAAGCATTCGATAAAGCCTTCCAGCAAGAAGGGCCGAGATTACAAATGATGGTTGATTATTTAATATAGCCATAATCCCTAATTACTTAATAGAGCGTGAAAACAATTCCAGGTACCTGATTAACGCAACAGAAATCGTGATATATATTCTGCTTTATGTATTTTGTATTTATGAGCTAGCAGCCCCACAAAAGTCTGGCTATTTAATTTACAGCCTGCAATCACCACACATTAACAGTTGATAAGCCTAGAATAGTTGTATTTTTCAAATAAACATTGTAATTAATGGCACTAATATAGTTATCTCTAGAGCCATTGATATACCTCAACATTAAATATAGTTCATTATCTGAAAAACGAAAGAAGCATTAGAAAACACTAACATACTGACTACATAACTGTCCTATAGCTTAAAAAACTGCCTGGCAAGTTTACTGGTTTGTTGAGCCACATCTTCTGGCTTCTCATTTTTGTAGCATGCAAGTGCTTTACATACATGAGGCAAAACAAGCGGCTCATTCCGCTTATCTGATAAGTTTACAGATGTTTTTTCTGGTAGATCACGTGGCAGCAAATATGGCGCATCGGTTTCAAGCATCAAATGTGATAGAGGAATTTCTTTAACAGCTTGTTGTAATGAATGACCTCGACGCTCATCACACAACCAACCAGTAACACCGATATATAGATCCAAATCAAGATATGCCTTTGCTTCCTCTACCGTACCGGTAAAGCAGTGGGCCACGCCTCCGCTAAGTTGGTCGCGCCAGCGCGCCATAATACTTAAAAAGTCATTGTGGGCATCTCTCTGATGTAGAAATACAGGTAACTTCAGATCGGCAGCTAGTTCAAGCTGGGCTTCAAAGCAACTCCTTTGAATTTTAGGGTCTGATAAATTGCGATTGTAATCAAGACCACATTCACCAATTGCTCTAACACAACTCATCTGTGCCATGGCATGAATTTCCTGAGCAGTTTTATCAGTCCATTCTTTAGCGTAATGCGGATGTATCCCAGCCGTAGAAAACAAGATTTCAGGCCATTGCTCACACAATTCAATTGCTGCATCACTATGCTGCAAATTGGTGCCGGTTACACCCATATGTGACACACCAGCCAAGTTAGCTCGCTCTATTACCTGCGACAAATCTCTATTAAAAGATTTAGCTGTTAAATTAACGCCTATGTCTATTAAATCTTTCATCAAATGTCAGTTTTTACTACAACTAAAAACACTTATTCCTCTTCAAATATTTGTCTTATTTTTTGTGCCAGTTCTACAAGCTTATAGGGTTTATTTAACATATTCTCTGTAAACTTTTTCTGACTATCGTTTGCTAGAACTGTCTTTCCGGTATAACCTGATACTAATAATATTTTTATCTCCGGGTATTTTTCCATAACCTGTTCTGCTAATTCAAAGCCACTCATACCAGGCATAACAATATCAGTCATTAATAAGTGTACTGTATTTTCTCTGGCAAGCATTTCAAGAGCCTCTATACCGGAGCTAGCTGTCAAAACTTTATAACCAACAGCGTCAAGCTGGACTTTTACCAAATCCTGTAACGCTACTTCATCATCTACAACTAAAATAACTTCATTATCATTCGCTACAGTTTTCATAATTTCAATCTAAGCTGCAACAAAATTATTTTCATTTTTCTGAGCACTAAAATTTATTTCATTCACAATACTATGACCAGTTTTTAATTTTAGCTTTATGCAGTTTTGCATAACCATCAAGTAATTTTTTATGTAGTGTAAACCCATCTAAACTTAAACCCGGGCTGTGCAAGCCATGAAACTTTTCTTCGCCTTCCAGTAAACTGATACCCACACTAATGACTTCATCTCCATACATCAATTTCAAACTATCTATATAATCATCATACTGGCGGTTTTCATCTAGCTTAATTTCTAATAAAGCCTGCAATCCTCGATAAAAACTAATACGCTCATCATTTAACTGATCCATATGTAAACACCAGTCATTCCATTCTATTGCCTGTTCAAAATCCTCTAACGCAAGGCATAGCATAGCTTTCAACTCACCTATGCGTAATTCAGCCCAAACACTACCAGGGTTAGGTGCAATACCAATAAACTCAGCTACCCGCTGCACTTCGTTATAGCCACCATCTTCAAGGCGTTGCAAAATATCCTGCCACTGGCTTTTATCTAAATTTTTGAGTGACAAAATCTCTTCGCGAAATAACGCACCTTCATTATTATTGCTCCATTCAAGATCATCTATCGGATAAATATCAGACATCCCCGGAACAATAATTCGACAAGCATAAACATTCAGATGATTATAATCCGAGATATAAATATCAAAACCCATCTCATGAATGATACGACTACAATACTCAAACTCATCTTCAGTATTGGTATTATGATTCCAGTCTGCAAATTCATAATCAGACTTGTTTTTAAAGAAATCATATGAAATCAAACCACTAGAGTCGATAAAGTGATTTTCTAAATTATGATGGTCTGCACACTCGTCCAAATCGAATGTGGGAGGCAAAAAACCATCTAGCTGATCCAGACTTCTCCCCTGTAACAACTCTGTTACGGTGCGCTCAAAAGCCACCTCAAAACAGGGGTGTGCGCCAAAAGAAGCAAATACAGCGCCGTCTTTCGGGTTAATTAAGGTCACACTGATTACCGGATACTTGCCCCCTAACGATGCATCAGCAACCCGCAAATGATAACCGTGGGACTCCAGCTCATCCATAGATTTTTTAATGCCAGAAAAACGATTAATAACACCCTGTGGCACTTCAGGTAAACAGATACCTTCAGCAATAATTTTATTTTTAACATAGCGTTCAAAAACTTCAGATAATCCCTGAACCCGAGCTTCATTTTGCGTGTTACCCGCTGACATGCCATTACTCACATACAAATTGCCAATAATATTCACCGGTATATACACTGTTTTATTATCTCGCTGACGCTCATAGGGCACAGCACAAATACCCCGCTCACCTACACCGGAGTTAGTATCAAATATGTTTTTCGATTTCAGAGCGCGATCGGGGTCATAATAATCCCAAAGTGAGTCATCCATTAAGCCCTCTGGCATTGCATCACTATCAATAGCAAACCATTTTTCATCCGGATAATGAACAAACTCACCCCTGGAGAAATCCTCTCCAAGATAAAAATCAGCAAAAAAGTAATTACAACTTAAGCGTTCAAAATACTCACCTAATGCACTGGCCAGGCAGGCCTTAGCCGTAGCCCCCTTACCATTTGTAAACATCAAACCACAATCTTTATCACGAATATGTACCGAATAGACATTGGGCACCGGATTTAACCAGGAAGCCTCCTCTATATCAAAGTTCAAGTCTTTCAGCTTTTGCTGCATGGTTTCAATAGATGTTTCTAATGCTTGATCTTTGCCGATAATAAACGTTTGTTCACTCATGCTTCAAATATCCTCTGGATATATTCTCTGGGAAGAAGGGTTAATCTATCGCAGGGTCTCGCCTACAATTAATCAGAACACTTTAATATAAATTGGCACTGACAGCCGAATCTTATTACAATTTACCCAATGAAAACACCAGCACCTCACCTATTAAGTGTCAGCTATGCCCACCAGGCACAAAAACAAGCTGCTGAAGCTTTTGCCAATGAGCATCAACTAGCCTGCCAACCACTACATAAGGCGACCTCAGAGCTCACTTTAAACTTTACCGAAATGCAGCTGGAAATTATAGACCTACAAAATAAAATGAGCTTGTGCGTTGATTTTGTGGGTGGAAGTTTAGGCCACCGAAAAAAATACGGTGGAGGCAGAGGGCAAACCATTGCTAAAGCTATTGGTTTAAAACAGGGCAAGCCAATACCCAGTGTGCTAGATGCAACCGCGGGCCTGGGCAAAGATAGCTATGTATTTGCCTGTTTAGGCTGCCCGGTAACTTTAATTGAGCGCTCACCTATCATCGCCGCCCTGGTTAAAGATGCTATAGAACGTGCCAGCCTGAACATCGAATTTTCTGAGATTATTAAAAGCGGATTTATATTACACAATCGCGATGCCCTGGAATATATTCAAGCTATAGATAAGGTCAATGAACCTGATGTGATTTATTTAGATCCTATGTACCCGGAGAAAAAGAAATCTGCGTCAGTAAAAAAGAATATGCAGATTCTACAAAAATTACTAGGACATGATCTGGATACACATAAGGTTTTAAACGCCGCTCTTAAAAAAGTAAAAAAACGAGTAGTGGTAAAACGCCCTAAAGGTGCTCCAATATTGGACGCTGAAAAACCACCTACCTTGAGTTACGAAAGCAAAGGTACACGTTATGATGTTTATATAGCCTGATACAACAAAGCGACTTATTAAAAAAAAAGCTAATAACATCTACCAGATGCCGTTATGAATCATCAATTATTATAAACTCTAACCAAAACGTATTCCCTTTACTGGCATCGCTCTCAACACCAATTACACCTCCCATGGATTCAACCAGGTGCTTACTAATAGCAAGCCCTATACCTGTACCTTCAATTTTATTTTCAACATCAAGGCGTTCAAAAGGTTTAAATATTTTATCAATTTCAGCCTCAGTTAAACAGACCCCCGTACTCGTAACACTTATACGCAGACGCTGTTTATTAATAAGCATGCAATCCAGCGTAACACTTCCACCTTTATGATTATATTTTACTGCGTTAGATAATAAATTTAGCAATATTTGTTTAAAACGGATGATGTCAGCATTTATTATACAATTTTGTCCACTGATATTATTAATTAGACTCACACTCTGTTGATCAGCTTGAGGCTGAATCAGGGATATACATTGACTTGATACCTGATCAATAGGAATTGTTTCCATTAAAATTTCAAGCTTACCTGATTCGATTCGAGCTAGATCAAGCACCTCATTAATAAGGTCGAGAAGGTGGTAACCTGCACTAAGAATTTCTTTGATATTACTCCTCTGAGTTTCATGTTTTTCATCAATATCCATTTCAAGCATCTGCCCAAATCCCAGTATTGCGTTCATTGGTGTACGTAGCTCATGACTCATACGCGATAAAAATTCTGATTTGGCGGTATTTGCTCGTTCAGCTTCATCACAGGCAGCCTTCATACTGAATGTACGCTCCTGTACCAGCTCTTCTAGATGCTCACGATACTCATAAAGCTCTTGCTCAGCTTTTTTACGCTCAGTTATATCCCGTGAAAGCACGATAAAACTAGGGTCATTAATCATCTCAGATTTTTTACGTGCAACAGAAAGCTCAAACCAGAGCACTTCACCTGATATCGTTAAAGATATCTGACGACCATGTGATTCACCACTCTCATTTGCCTCATCTAATGCTGCGATTATCTCAGCAGCAGCATCTTCAGATAATACTTCATTAACCGTTCTACCCAATAAACGCTCACGGGTATCAGAGAGTAGCTCCTCTTTATTTGCCATTACCTGGATATAACGGCCCTCTAAATCAAGTTCGAATAACAAATCAGGAATAGCATTAAGGGTTGCCGCCATGTCATTTGCAAGATGCTGAATAGGGCCGCCAAAGTAAAGGCTTATTTTTCTCACAATAAGTATCCCTATAACAAGTAGCAATGCCACCATGACTGTTATAAGAATAATTCCGCGATTAATCTCCTGATCTTTTATTAATGTTGATAACTTAACCTGAACGACACCCTGAACAGAATGATTAAAGCCTCCACGATAAGGTAATGTTATTTCAATTACCGGCTCCCCATCAAAAGTGGTTAGTCGTGTTTGGCTTGCAATATTTTGTGCCAGCACATTCTCTGCGGCTTTTCTTGACTCTCCCTCCAACGTAGTATCATTCTTCTCTTTTATGCTGCTTGCCAGCACGACCCCCTGTAGATCGGTTATCAGCAAAGACCTAATGTCTGAATACTCTTTTTGAGTATCCTCAAGCAACAATTGTGAATGATACCTCCCAGAAAAACTGACACGAGAGACAGATGTTGCTAGAACCTGTGTAAACAGGGTGGATAGCTTTTGCTCTTCACGATCCATCACGCCTTTAAGGTAAACGCCACTTACAATTAATACAGATATCATAAGAAATAAAATTAGAACACCAAAAGACAATGTCAACCGCTGGTTTACCTTTGACAGTAATTGGACTTCTTCTTTTAAACCTGAATCTAAATGCTTCATTTGTTAGTTACTGCTCTGCCCTTCCAGATAACTTCATTTGCAGCCCACGGCTTACGAAATGATTGAGGCACAGGACCGAGCCAACCGGGATAATGTTTAAGCGTCTCTTTTGTTATTGGAAAAACAGGCACTAAAATATGATTTTTAACAGCACGACCTATAGCCACATAATAGCCTGCTTTCATGGCCTCTCCACCAAGAGGCCCACAAAACTGAGCAGAGTCAATATGTATTAAGCGGTCATTTTTAATATTATTAACAGATGCAGGATCGCCATCAATACTTGCCACAATAATCTCTTTACGCCCAGCGTTTGCGAGAACATCAACAACGCTTAACCCACCACCATCATTAACTGTAAAAACAACATCAATACTATCTGATTCAGGAAAATCGTTAAGTATGTCCTTACCTGCCTGCCGACCTTCTTTAGGTTGTACTGCTTTGTATGTTTTTAAAATTTCATATGGCTGTCCATGGTCACGTAGTGCATCAAGAAAACCATTGAGCCGCTCTACAGTAGAAGATACATGAGGGTACTCAACCAGGACTAATTTAATCTTTTGAGTATCTAGAAAATGACTGGCTATATATTCACCATCAAGATAACCCGCTTGCACATTATCTGATGTAATAAATGCGGCAAGTTTACCGCCACTGATATACTGATCGTATGCTACCACAGGAATATTAAGCCGATTCGCTTCTCTGAGAGGCTCAGCAAGCGCCGCATTATCTGTTGGCTGTACAATTATAGCGTCTGGTTGCAGCTTTATGAGCTCATACATTTGAGCGATCTGTCGCTCAATCCCATCCTGACCATCACCTGCCACACGTGTCAGCAACTCCACCTTAGGGAGCTCACTAGCAGATGCCTGTTGATTAATTATATTAGCCTCAGCTTCTAGTCCCTTACGCATAGCAACCTGACCCGGAATAGTCATTGACCAATAAAGCACTCCAATACGAACTGGGTTTTTAAAAACTTTATTTTGTGCCATCGTGTCACTAAAACACAAAGCCAGACTCACAAATAAAATACCAATGACAGGTAAACCATAACCTCTGTCGTAAACTGATAACATTTTAAAACCCCCACTCACACAAATGATTTAAGCATTACAGATTGAGCTTAATAATAAAAGTTAATTACAACTTGAATAACATCTGCAGATTTAGCCAAAAATGTAAATGCTAACCTAATAATAGAATGCCCTTGTTTATACCACACCTGATGTCATTACAAACAAATACCCTGATATCGTTTTAGTCATGATTTGAAAATACTTTACGTTAATTATAGACATATCTTGATATATCTACCTTTATCGGTATATCACCTGTTTTGTTATACAGATTAATGCATCAGCATTTTCTTATTTAGTATTTTCAGATAGTTAATAACTCTTACTCGTGGGAATTAACTGCCTTTTGAAACAAACTCAAGAGTAATATTTTTTAACTTATTTTTACATGGTGAGCGACTCTACTTAAGCCACATATCGCACACCTATTCGATAACCCTTAGTCGCATATATGCGTTCATAGCTACTATGCATTTCAGTGGCATTATCTAACATTGAAAGCTCACCCACACCCTCAGCCTCATCCCAACGTTGCTCTATGATTAGTTTCCCTATTAAGTCATCAATGCTCATATTTCTGAAAATCTCAAAGGATCGATTAATACCTTTTGCTTCAGCTGGATTTATAATTCCTTCTTTCACTGCCTGCAAATAACCAACTATCGAAGCAATAAATAATGTAGATGATTTTCGCGGAAACTTTTGTTCCGCATCAAAAGGGTCCCGGGTATAAACAGAAAAACGAGTAGGCATATTTATGTGTCTATCAATATGAAAGTTTAAGTGAGGGAAGCTATTTCTTTGATCAACACCTCGATATGATGCAGACAAGTAGGTATTTTTAAATATAACGGGCCCGGCTTTTTGCATTAACTGCTTAAGACCAGGTTCAAGCACCTGATCATCACCGTGTATATCAATTTGTGCTGGACGTAAAAATTCAATTTCTACACCATAATGTTCATAAACAGGAGATACTCCCACCTGTCGACAATAGTCATCAATATTTCCATTAATCAGTTGCTTATAATATTCTGCAACGTTTTGTTTATAGTTCGGAATAACAATCCGCGCCTGATAATCGACTTGATTGTAAGTCCCTTTTATTGTTTTAGTATCGGCTAGAAGCAACCTGTCTATCCATGTTGAATTAAAATGCATCGATAACATGAAGCTATTCTCCTAACCTAATAATACATAGCATTTGAAAAACCATACTTTCTATACTACTTTATATAGCAGTCATACATAAATTAACAATAGACAAGCAATTATATAGATATAGTTTATGAAAATAGGCACACCAGACGAAGACTTCATTGAGCTTGAACAAGTAAAGAAAGATCTTCAGCACTTTCTTGCTCAGGATGAACCATGGCAGTCACCCCCTTGCCCTAATTGCAATAACCACCAACCCAAAACATGCTCGCCTAATTGCACAGAGGCGCCAAGAGCATTATCAATTGACCCGGATAGATTTCCTATTGAACAAAATGCCGTTGCATTAGTCTACGAGCTAAACGCAAATCGTGTTTTTCAAACCTGCTGGTCTTGTGAGGGACATGTACGTGAGGGAGAAAGCAAGATATGGAAATTACCACAGGTGTGTTTTTATTCTCAATCAGCCATTTACCCCAAGCTCATCTCATCACACTTGAGTAATTTATTTATACAAAAACGCTTAAAATATAACTGGCATTTAAGCCTTACCGAAATCTCTCAATCTATACACCCAACATATAGCATTAGACCCGAGTTAACCCACGAAACCGAGCTCAATTTAGGTTTATTACAAAATGATTTAAAGGAAATTTCAAAAGATCTGCATCTTCGTTTAAAGTTTGAGGCCGATAAGCTGCTTAAAAAACTAAGTTAAGTAACGCAAAAAAACATATAGAGTTAAAGTCTATTTAAGCTAACCAGCTTATGATTATCATCAAAGATAATTTCAAAACGCCCATGAATACCATCATGCATAACAAATTTTTTTAACTGTACCGCAGGAAATTTCAACGAACGGCCGTCATCAGCCTGAACACGAACGAATTTAGCTGAACCTTTGTAGTACGCCTGATATTGATCAGTTGAAATACTGATAGAGAAACGCATTTTTTGCATCTAAAATAAACCTGCATTTTCACAAGTCATTCTGAATAATAAAGCGCCTTGTATGGTGATTTATCCGGATAGGTTAGTAGCAGATCTTTCGACCTCATTCAGAATGACAGTTTTAAATTAATCTCTAAAATTGTTAAATTGTAAAGCCATGTCAAGCTTATCCGATGCTTTCAACAAACTCATCACCTGTTGCAGATCATCTCGCTTTTTACCCGTTATACGCACCTGCTCACCCTGAATGGCTGCCTGTACTTTAACTTTCATTTCTTTAACCAGTTTAACAATTTTTTTGGCGTCTTCCTTATCTATACCCTGCTTTACAGTGATATCCTGATACGCACGCCTGCCCCGGGGCTCAGCTTTACCTTTTTCAAGACAGCGTATATCAATATCTCGCTTACCTAATTTAGAGTAAATAATGGGTGATATTTGCTGCAGCTGAAATTCATTCTCAGCTTCCATCTTAATTACCGAGTCTTTTAATTCTATTTTTGCATCTGAACCTTTTAGGTCAAATCGAGTACTTACTTCACGAATAGCCTGATCAACTGCATTGCTCAGCTCATGAGTATCAACTTCTGATACCACATCAAATGATGGCATATAGATTCTCCTGTTATACTTTGATTCCAATTTTAGGTATTTAAAATAAAAATGTATAGAAAATTAATTATTAGCGGTGCAATTAATGCCTTCATTGCGGTAGCACTTGGTGCTTTTGCCGCACATGGCTTAAAAAAAAGCCTGGGCGCTTATGAAATAGGCATTTGGCAAACAGCAGTTGATTACCAGATGGCCCATGCACTGGGTTTAATACTTATTGGCCTGTTAGCCAATAGCCTTAATATCAATTTAAATAAGCCTGGCGCTATTATGCTGTGTGGCATTGTACTATTTTCAGGTAGTTTATATATTTTAAGTCTGAGCGGTGTAAAAGCGCTAGGGATGATTACGCCACTGGGTGGAATGTGCTTTTTAACTTCATGGGTTTGGTTGGCGATTTCAGTTTATAGAAACTAAATGGCAACTACCCCGCACAGCTCTTGGTTGTATCAATAAGGGACAGGGCGCCAAAAACGGCGGTCTTTCCCCGATGGAGATGTTCCGTATCAGAGCAACTAACCTAAGAGTAAGATTAGACCACTACATCCATGCACGTCAAAGCAAAAGCATTAATCAATGTGTATAGTTCGCCACAGGCGAACAAACTACACTTTTTGCGTTCATTTGCGGACAAACTGCTTTAATCTTTATTACTATCCGGCGTCTGTGTTCTTCGCCCCTGAGCATATGAGAGTATGCCACGCATGATTTGCACTTCTCTTTGTGTGGGCCTGGCCCTACCGTATAAGCATCTCAGTTTACGCATAATATGCTCTGGATTTCGCTTACCAAAGAAATTCATATCTGTTAATGCATCAACATAATGGTTATACATTCCCTCTAACTGATCATTCGTGGCCAGGGCATCCTTTTCATCAGCTGGCTCATCCGGCGCCGCTACAACTACATTTTTACGGCTTGCCATTAATATTTCATAGCTCAATACTTGCACTGCCTGGCCCAGGTTCAGTGAACTATAAGCTTCACCGGTAGTGATATTTACCAGTGTCTGGCATAACTCAAGCTCATCATTAGCCAGACCTGAGCGCTCTCTACCAAATACCAGCGCAACTTCGTGCTGCTCACTTTCTGCATGGACTAGCTCACCACACTCACGCCCATCAACCTGTGGCCATTTAACCGAACGTAGCCGTGCTGTGGTTCCACAAACAAATGAACAACCCTGTAAGGCCTCTGCCAGGGTATCAACAACTACTGCATCTTTAAGTACATCTGTTGCAGAGGAGGCTAGCTGCGATGCTTCAAAAGAAGGAAAGTTTTTAGGATCGACTAAATATAGTCGAGTAATACCCATATTTTTCATAGCCCTGGCAGCAGAACCGATATTGCCGGGATGATGGGTATTGACCAGAACGATGCGAATATTATCTAACATTGGACGCTTGAATTAAGAAAAGCCGATATCATACCTTATATTTTATTTTTGAAGCACATTTCGAGCAGAAATCGTGCTCAATTTCTGCTATCATCGCGCCCTCTGATAATGCTGTGAAGACCGTCAACTATGCACCCCATGTTAAATATCGCCACTGGCGCTGCCCGAGATGCAGGTAATATTATTCTTCGTCACATCGACAAACTCGATCGCTTAAAGATTGAAGTTAAAGCACAAAATGATTTTGTGACGCAAGTTGACCGTAAAGCGGAAGAAGTGATTATAGAAGCACTTCATAAAGCCTACCCTAGTCATGGCATTTTAGCTGAAGAAAGCGGCTCGTTTAACGAAGATAGCGAATTTAAGTGGATTATCGACCCATTAGACGGCACTACCAATTTTCTACATGGCTTCCCCCAGTACTCAGTATCGATAGGCCTCCAGCTTAAAGGTCGAATGGAAGTTGCCGTAGTTTTTGATCCTGTTAAAAACGAACTCTTTACCGCTTCGCGTGGTGATGGCGCTCAGCTCAATGGAAAGCGCATACGCGTTACCGAGCAAAAAGGCATAAAAGGCTCATTACTGGGTACCGGTTTCCCGTTTAAACACCCGCAGCATTTAGATACCTATATGGAAACTTTTAAGGCCGTTCACCCTCAGGCTGCTGGCATTCGCCGCGCGGGTTCAGCTGCCTTAGATTTAGCCTATGTAGCAGCAGGTCGCCTGGATGGTTTCTGGGAGATTGGTTTAAATGCCTGGGATATGGCTGCAGGTGTATTACTGGTACGTGAAGCCGGTGGAATTGTCACTGATTTCAGCGGAGAAGGAAACTACCTGGAAACAGGTAATGTGTTTGCCGCTGCAAGCAAAGTTTATCCCGCATTGTATGAAGCTATTAAGCCACATTTGACCGACGACTTGAAATAATCATCGTTAATCTAAAAGATCATCCCCTGTCATCCTGAGCGATAGCGAAGGATGACAGATTTTAACTAATAACTATGCTTTCTGTTCTGCCCACTCAGCATTCGTATAAGCTTTAATACCCAGCGCATGCAGCTCACCGGTCTGAATTAAATGATTCACCGTGGCGTACACCATTTTTTGCTCCGCCAGCATAGTTTTACCCTCAAAAACATCACTAATAACAATCGCTTCCAGGTTACAACCTTCACCTGAAATAATTGCCTGGGCGCCTTCTATACCGTCTTCAATTAACTTTTTTACATCTTCTGCAGACATATTAAACTCGTTTTATTAAATAGATGGTGGATATTACACCCACCGTTTAAATTTTCAACCGGCCCTAAAGTATGGAATAATCCACTTCCTTCATTACTATTGCCTTTTAACTATATGACCCCTGTTTGCTGTCTGCTGTATTGTCGCCCCGGATTCGAGAAAGAATCGGCCTCTGAAATTATGCAACTGACCCAGTTACAGAATATTCAGGGGTATATCAAAGCCAAACCTGATAGTGGTTATATCGGGTTTTACCCTACTTCGCCGGTTGATTTAGCTGAATTTAATGAATCGGTTAAATATGACGATATGATATTTTCCAGGCAGTCTGTATTTGTCAGTGAAATGATAAATACACTGCCCGCCGAAGACAGAATCACCCCACTACTTGCCTCCATCAAGGCAATGGATTTGTCATTTAATAATGTATTACTTGAAACACCCGACACCAATGAAGGCAAACAGCTCAGTAGTTTTTGTAAAAAGTTTTCTACTCCTCTTACCATTGCCCTGGAGCGTAACAATTTAATCAACAAAAAAAGTGAATGGAGACTACACCTTTTCTTTTTAAGCTCCAGTGCAGTTTATATTGGAGTAACCCACATTAATAACAGCTCACCTGAAGTAATGGGTATAAAACGCTTACGCTTTCCCAAAGAAGCCCCCAGCCGCTCTACTTTAAAACTGGAAGAAGCATTTAAAACGATGCTCAGTGAAAAAGAACTGCAACTTTATTTGAAAAATGGTATGAGTGCAGTTGACCTGGGAGCCTGCCCCGGTGGCTGGACATGGCAACTGGTTAATCGCGGTATTCGCGTTAACGCTATAGATAATGGTGCAATGGATAAAGCGTTAATGGATAGCGGTTTAGTAAAAGAAATCAAAGCCGACGGCTTTAAATATTTACCGGAAACACCTGTCGACTGGTTAGTTTGCGACATGGTCGAACGCCCCATGCACATTACTCACTTAATGGTCAGCTGGCTTGCGCAAGGCCATTGCCGATACGCTGCATTTAATTTAAAGCTGCCCATGAAAAAACGTTATAACATGGTAATGGAGTGTCGAGAGTTTATCATTAATACATTAGACCCTTTATATAGCTCATATAAAATTAACATTAAACATTTATACCATGATCGTGAAGAAGTCACCTGTATTGTTTTATTAAACTAGGCAATAACGGTGGATCCACTTCTCTTGATCCCCCCTACGGGTTCAAGAGACTTAACATGAGTGAGTCGATTAAACATAGTATTAATTTTACCACATGAGCCAATAGCTCAACGAGTACTTAGCTTCCCCCTACCATTAGTGTTCGTATTTTTCTGTTGTGTATTTTTCAAATCCTATTAAGCACTTTATTCACCGAGACCCGGTAAATAGACGCGCTCTATATATGTAAATTACAGTCCAATTATTTATATTTTATAAAAATCGGCACTTATAAAGCACAAACACCCTGCTTCAAACCCTGATTATATTGATTATTTCAACACTTTAAACCTAATTATTTATTATTTAATACATTGAAATACATAAGAATAATACCGAAACCAACGAAAATGAACGAAGTAAAAAATAGTAACCTCTAGTTATTTTATCTAAGGTTGGTGAAATTGTTATGAATTCATAAAGTTTTTTATAAATTAGTAATATTATTATATGTTTTTAATAAATTAATTAATGATTTTAGATGATGGGATGCAGCAAAACTTGTTCATGCGATTGGATGAATTATCAACGTTACAAGATTACTGATTGGCGTTGATTATTGGTCGAAAATAATAATAAATGAAAATCCCGGAGGTTTTAAATGATCAAAAAGTTACTTCGTGTGTCAGCCTGCATTCTGCTTACTCTTATTTTCCATTCTGCGAATGCAGAAAACGATAATTTCACCACCTCACATTTTTCTGGTTCTGGTAACTGTGCCCAGTGCCACGATGGACTAACAGACAATTCAGGGAATGACGTATCAATAGTGAAAGACTGGGGCACATCAATGATGGCAAACGCCACCAAAGATCCCTTCTGGCGCGCCAAGGTAGCTACTGAATTAGAACGTAACCCACATTTAACACCTATCATTAACGACAAATGCACCAAGTGTCATGCACCGGTCGCAAATTATGAAATCACCAAAGTTCAAGGTGGTGAAGTCACTTTATTCGGCCCTGGTGGAATTTTAGACCCTGGCCATGCTTTATATGACGGCGGCATGAATGGTGTTACCTGTACGGTATGTCATCAGATAAAAGATGATCCTGCTCTGGGCACACTAGACGGCTTCTCAGGCAAATATAAAATCAATGACACTAAAACGATTTATGGCCAGTACAGTGATATCTTCGGCCAGCCAATGGTTAATAGCACGGGTTACACACCCGCTTACAGTGCACATATTTCAGATTCTGCAATGTGTGCAAGCTGTCATGATTTGAAAACACCGTTTGTTGATGCTGCAGGTAATGTTTTAACCACAACACCTGAAACAGAGTTCCCTGAACAAATGCCTTATACCGAATGGCAGAATTCAGATTTTGAAGATGCAGGCAGTAATCCACAAAGTTGTCAGGATTGCCATATGCCATCAACTACCTCAAAAGTATCTAATCGTCCTCGTTGGTTAGGCACTAAAAATAATTTTTCAAAACATCACCTGGTAGGTGCAAACACTACCATGCTGACTCTATTGAAAAACAATGCAGCAGCACTGGATGTAACCAGCTCAAATATGGATTTAAGCATAAGCCGAGCGCGTGCAATGTTACAGAGTTCAGTAGACATCAATATAAATTCAGCTTCTGTAACCAATGGTGTGCTTGAAGCGAAAGTAAGCCTGAACAATAACTCTGGCCACAAAACGCCTTCAGGTTATCCATCTCGTCGTATGTGGCTAAACTTCAAAGTAACTGACAGCAACAATAATATTGTGTTTGAATCAGGTCATATGAACACCAATGGTTCTATAGTTGGTGCTGACAACGATTCAAATCCTGCAGTATTCGAACCTCATTACGATGTAATTAATTCAGCTGACCAGGTGCAGATTTATGAGCCAGTAATGGGTAATTCAGATGGTGCTGTTACTTATACCTTGTTACGCGGTGCACAATATCTGAAAGACAATCGTTTAACACCACAGGGCTTTAATAAGTTAGCCGTACCAGATGATGTTGCGGTACTTGGTGAAGCAATGAATGATGCTAACTTTAACCAGGGCAGTGATGAAATCACGTATCGCTTCCCGGTTACAGTTAGTGGCGAGTTAACGGTTAGTGTTTTACTGAATTACCAAACAATCGGTTATGGCTTCTTACAGGATCTGTATCAGGATTCTCAGCTAGACCAGGTTCAAACGTTCAAGACGATGTACGATGCACAAAATCTGAAACATGAACAAATTGTAAGTGCTCAAACTACGGTTGTAAGTGACGGTGGTGGAATCCCACCAGCAGCTCCGACTGCGAGCCTGTCATCTTCAGCTTCAAGCATTGATGAAGGCCAGTCTGCAACACTAAGCTGGAGTTCAACTGATGCAAACAGCTGTTCTGCAAGCTGGACGGGAAGCAATGCAACCAGTGGCTCTCAATCAGTGAACCCTGCGCTAACAACCACTTATAGCATTAGCTGTAATGGTGATGGTGGTAATGCCAATGACAGTGTAACTATCACTGTTAACACACCACCAACATCAACAGAGCCTACGGTTACTCTATCGGCAAGTGAATCTAGAATCAATCGTGGTGGCAGCACTACAATGAACTGGTCATCAACAGATGCAACAAGCTGTACTGCATCAGGTGGCTGGTCAGGTTCAAAATCTACCAGTGGCTCTCAGTCAGTAGCACTTAACGATCCAGCAACACTAACCCTAACCTGTGTAGGTGATGGTGGATCTGCAAGTAGCTCCGTTACTTACACCTCCTGGGGAAGGAGATGGTTAAGACGTAATTAATAACCATCCTTGTTAAACAAAAAGCCCGCTAATAAGCGGGCTTTTTTATATATAATATATTTCAGGCTTTAAAGTTGATGATTATTATAACGATACTAATTATTAAATTTAAGTATTCAACCTTGAATGTTGCATTAACAGCTTACCCTCGTGGTTATACTGTAGATAAAAGATATCCCCTTTTAATTTCTGGACAATAATAAAAAAAGAGCTATTGCTGCTGCCTCATTTCTTCAAGTTCCGCATGAATCATATCCGGAGTTTCTAAACTAATTGCACCTAATAATTTACCACGATATTCATTAAGTAATATTTCTGATACTTTATGTAAATTCACTTTACCACCTGCCTGTAAACAACCGCGTTTTTTAGCTATGGCTTCTAATATTTCCATTTCACCTTCAGGTAATTCAGTAAGCTTATAACGTTTAAGCAATAAATCATTATATGCTTCAGCAAAATAACTCGCCGCAAACAATGCAACATCTTCATATTCCATTGCAGTACTTTTTATAGCACCGGTTACTGCTAATCGATAACCACTATTTACATTATGAATTTTAGGCCACAGAAAACCCGGCGTATCCATCAGCTCAATACCATTATCTAAAATTATTTTTTGCTGGCGTTTGGTAATCGCTGGCTCATCACCCACCTTAGCTATAAAACGCCCCGCCAAAGTATTAATCACACTCGATTTTCCCACATTGGGAATACCCATAATTAAAACGCGAATAGGTTTAACAGATACATTTCGATCTGGAAAAAATTGCCTGCACATTTTTAGTGTTTGTTTAATTTGGGCTGGCTGTTCCTGGGTAACCGCCAGTGCTTTAATATTTCGTGAAGCCTGAAAGTGATCAATCCATAACTGAGTCGTCTTCGCATCAGCCAAATCAGATTTATTAAGTAATTTAATACAGGGTTTATCGCCACGTAACTCTGCAATCAATGGGTTTTCTGAACTATAGGGTATACGCGCATCCAGCACTTCAATAATGAGATCAATTTTAGGCATTACCTTTTTGATCTCCTTACGCGCCTTATGCATATGCCCGGGGAACCACTGTATTGCCATAATATTTCCGTAGATTAATTGTTGTGTGCGCATTTTAACCTAAAAAGCGCCAATGGACTTCTTAGATGCAGATGAATTTTTAGCTTTCCTCCAAAAGCCGGGCAAACTAAGCTAAAATCCACTTAAATTTCACGATAAAACTAAACACCGGGTAATCTATGTCGAATCAATACGACTTATTAATCATTGGTGCCGGCGTTTCCGGCAGTGCATTACTTTATCTCACCACAAAATATACCGATATTCAGCATATTGGTGTAATTGAGAAATATTCTGCCCCGGCACGGGTTAACTCTCTTTCCAGCAATAACAGTCAAACACTACACTGTGGTGATATTGAAACTAACTACACCCTTGAAAAGGCACTAAAAGTTCAACGTGCTGCCAGTATGTTACGCAATTACGCCGTTGCGCAACCAGACGCCCATCACATCATATTTAAGTATTCAAAAATGGTACTCGGCGTAGGTGCTAAAGAATGTGAACTACTGAAGGAACGTTTTAAGGTCTTTGGTCCACACTACCCACACCTGAAATTGTTAGATAAAAAAGCCATCGCTCGTATTGAGCCTAACGTTGCACTGAAGAATGAAAAATTTCGAGAAGATGAAATTGTTGCCCTTGGTTCTACCGATGAATACACCGCGGTAAATTTTGAAGCACTATCCCGCTCTTTTGTAAGACAGGCCGAAATTGAAGCCAGCCTTCACCCAGAAAAGTCTATTGATTTACATTACAACGAATATGTTGATCATATAAAAATTGATAAAAGCGGCTTTATTATAGAAACCAATGGTGTTTGCTATCGCACAAAGGCACTGGTTGTTTGTGCCGGTGGGCATAGCCTTAAACTTGCACATGATATGGGCTATGGACACCACTATTCTGTTTTACCCATTGCCGGCAGCTATTATTTCACCCCTCACTTATTAAATGGCAAAGTATATACGGTACAAAATGATGCGCTGCCTTTTGCAGCCATTCATGGTGACCCTGATGTATTAGTACCTGGTGCTACTCGCTTCGGGCCAACCGCACTAGTGCTACCTATACTGGAGAGATACAACTTAAAAACGCTACCAGATTTTTTACAGGTATTTCGCTTTGATGGCCGTGTGGCAAAAGTATTATGGGATTTATTAAAAGTCGCAGACATTCGCAATTACATGTTTAAAAACATGTTGTTTGAAATACCCATTATACGCAAAGTTTTATTCTTAAAAGATGTACGAAAGATCATCCCGTCATTGAAATTAGGTGATTTGAAATTTGCCAATAAAGTGGGCGGAATTCGTCCCCAGCTAATTGATAAAGATCACTGCAAATTATTAATGGGGGAAGCCAAAATTGATACGGGTATTGGAGGTATTTTTAATATGACTCCATCGCCAGGTGGTACATCATGCATTGAGAACGCGGAGATTGATATGCGAACTATTGTTAAACACCTGGGGGCAACTATTGATGAAGATGCCCTGCAAAAAGACTTACTGGTTGATGATGTTCAGCATGATTCAAACGATTTTGCCGGGGTTGTTATTAGCGGTGAGGATGCAGTTAAACATTAACATATCCTGGTATGGAAGGCATAGAGTCGGCAACTGGAAAAGATATTGCCGGTATGATGATTGCTTCGATTGAGAAAAAGCTTGGTTGGAAAAGAGAGCTTAGCATTTAAGAGTTAATAGCTTTACTCGGGAATAGGCCGCCGCTATTTTTTGCGGCCTCTCTCCGAATTAGATATTCCATTGCGAGGCAATTTCACCTCGAGTAAATCACACAGACTCAATAACCTCTTTGACATGGCTCTTTGCTGGCATATCAATACCCTCACTCAACAAGTCCAACATATCCGTTAGCAAAGCCTTTATTGTATTTTCAGGCTGTTCTATCAAACTACTTTCTCGTGCTTGATCAATCAGCTGGGTTAATTGTGAAAGCACATCTATCGCAAGCCCAGGGCCTCGATCTGTACCCTGCAAAGCCGAAAGTGGATTGCTTATTTGCTCTGTTCGTTGATAGGTTTGCGTCACTTCAACATAAGTACTCTGTTGAAAATCCAGAGCAAAACTTTTTAGCTCTGCACTATCAAAGCCTAATTCCTGCGCCGAATTAAAAGCAGCCTGTACATCACCATTAAAAAACTGTTGCGCTAAATCACCCACATTACTTAATAAATCATTTATTGCCTGCCGCTCACCTGCATCCAGATTACCCTCTACACTAAACTGAAATGCAGAAGACGATGCGCTTGATAACTCAAAAGAAGCAGAGGCTCTATTTTGATTTATTGAGTAACTTTGATTTGAAGCCGACTGAATAATGGCCGAATAGTTAACTTCAATTTTATCACCGTCCCGGGTCATAATTTCAATTGAAGCCTGACTACTTTGTTTAAACTGGGTTGATCGAGATGCACTTTCAGAAACTAACTGTCCGATTTGCTGCTGTCGTGGTGTTTCAATAGACGCACTCTCTAAATCACCTAATCCCTGAAAAATTAATGATTCAGTTAAGTCAATTTCAGTATCAATTTTATCCATTGCCTGAGATTGAGGTATTGAACTTAGTATCTCTCTGGCCTCTGCAAAGCCCTGAGCAATACCTTCCCGAGCCTGCTGTAACATACTCTGCGCTTCAAGCTCGCTACCCGCTCTTTGCTTAATTGCCGTTTCAACAAATCCAGTAATACGGTCAGCTACTGCTGCAGGAGTGAAATCAGCCGTATTTAACTGACTAACCGGTTTAAATCCTGACAAACTCTTACCAAGCTCATTCTCAAGTAACTCTATGGGAGTTTGTGACGAATTAGAGCCCGATAAATAACCATTATTTTTTTCTGGTTGCTTTAAGGCATGTAAATCAAATCCACTTCCGAAACCACCTCTTGTGCTATTTAATAGTGAGTCCATAGTGTTTTCCTTCTGAAACGTAAATTATGCATTACGTAATCAGCTTTTGTGGTGAAGTAAGGTGATCCAACTGTCATTTACAATTGATCTATAATTTAATATTGATTCTATCTAGTTGTATATCGGCAAACTGTTGTATTTCTTGAGCACCACCTGTACATTCATGACGAGTAGTAAAAACAACCATTTTTCAACGAGTAAGAATCACTCGTGTGTAGCCCAGTTCTCCCCCGGAGCCATAATGAACGACATAGCTAAATCCCTAAAGCCCGAAGAATGCTTCATAACAGAAGAGCCTTATTACGAACCGATCGGCTCTGAAATTGATATCTTCCTTGCTGCCTATCAACAGCAAATACCTGTATTACTTAAGGGGCCCACAGGTTGCGGAAAAACACGCTTTATGGAACATATGGCCTGGCGCTTAAAGAAAGCATTAATTACTGTTTCTTGCCACGATGATTTAACTGCCTCTGATTTAGTCGGGCGTTTTCTCATATCCGGTGGTGAAACAAAATGGATTGATGGCCCTCTGGCTCGCTCTGTTAGAAATGGCGCTATATGTTATTTAGATGAAATTGTGGAAGCACGTAAAGATACCACCGTGGTGATTCACCCACTGGCTGATGATCGCCGTGTACTGCCTATGGAAAAAGTAGGCGAAGTTCTCGAAGCAACCGCAGATTTTTGCCTGGCAATTTCTTATAACCCGGGTTACCAGAGTGTTTTAAAAGATTTAAAACAAAGCACGCGTCAGCGTTTTGTTGCCCTCGAATTTGATTACCCTTCAATAGAACTTGAAACCCGTATCATTAAAACAGAAGCGAATATTGAACAGCCATTAGCTGAACGCCTGGTTAAATTTGCACATATGACACGCAACCTGAAAGGCAGCGGTCTGGAGGAAGGAGCAAGCACGCGTCTATTAGTGCACGCGGGTAAATTAATATCGGCTGGTATCTCACCGGTTGATGCCTGTCATACATCTATAGCCCAGGCCCTTACAGACGATTGCGAAATGCTCGCCGCTATTAATGAACTTAGCTCCTCTTTATTTTAGCCCAAGTTAATATTGTGAGTTTACCCCCTTTTACCTTTGCCGAAATCGAAGAACGCTTCGACGATATGTTCGTTGAGGTTAGTGAGTCTGTTATTCAACACCTGACTCAGTTTGATATTCAAACTCAGGACACCCTGCTCGAATTAGTTAAAAAAGCAGCAGCCACTAATTCAGGCCTTGCATACCAACTTGCAAACCGTTTGCAAAAAGCCGTTGATTTAATGGAGTTAGACACCATTGAACTCTGGCTTGATCAAGCCATTGATGCATTCGACAGCAAAGGTTTATATGGTGCAATTGAAATACTCAATGAACTTGAGTCTATTGCACATAATGCCAAACAAAAACTAACCGGTATTTCCTTTGATGAAGTCTGCAATATGCTAGAGCATTTTGTAGTGGGTTTAAATGGACGACGCTTAAAAGTAGATACCGATAAAAAAACATTCACTGATACAGAAACTATTTTTCTACCCAACATCATTAATCGCTTTACCGAAAAAGACGATAATTTTCAGCTCTACAAGTGCATGGTTGTATTTTTATGGGCACAAAACTGGTTTGGTACCTGGCGTGGAAACTTAACTGAAATATTTTCACAATATGAAAACCCTGCTCGTGCACAGGAATGGTTTCATGTACTGGAAATGATTCGCCTGGAGCATAAGATACAACACGAGTTACCCGGTATTCACAGGCAAATGCAGCGTCTTTGTGAGCTGGGAGGCCATCTAAAAACTTCTGAAATCGTAATTAATGGTGAAGATAAAAATGGCCAGAAAATCAATGATGTTCAAAAACTCATTAATTTTAATACTCAATCTGAAGACATATTAAAACTATTGCCTCAGGTTTATCATATTCAAACACCTTCATTAAATTATTATGCGGGTTGCTTACAGGCAGACCAGGTTGAGTTACGACGTGAAATTCGTATAAACAAAGAAAAAGATTTATTTCGACAGGCCATTGCACACGTACTAGAAGATAAAAAAGATAAACCTGCCAGCGAATTGAGCGAGGAAGAAAGGCGCGAGCTCAGCGCCCATCAAATACCCGACCCAAATATGCCTGAAGGATTTAAATATCGGTTAGAACTAGATGGTGACCCAATTGAGCGACCTGATGGAGTAGAAAGCTTAATGAGTTCAATAATTCAGGACATGGGAGAAATACCCGATGACTATCTGGTTGCTGCAGGTGATGGTAATTACAAAATCATTTCTGAACAGGAAAAAACCGACGAGGTAAACATGTGGGCGGGCACCTATCACGAAGAAGGTGCTTTCTTACACAAGGAATGGGATTATCGACGTCAGAGATATAAGAAAAACTGGTGCGCCCTGCGTGAAGTAAAACTCACTTCTGGCAGCACTGAATTTGTTAAAGATACCATAGCAAAATATTCTGGATTAATTAAAAATTTACGCCGTACTTTTGAAGTTATACGCGGTGAAGATAAAACCTTAAAAAAACAGCCCTACGGTGATGACATTGATATTGATGCACTGGTTGAAGCATGGGGTGATATGGCCAGTGGCATGGAGATGTCACAAAACATTTTTACAAAAATGCATAAAGAAGAACGCAATATAGCAGTGATATTTATGGTTGATATGAGCGGTTCAACCAAAGGCTGGATAAACGATGCTGAGCGTGAATCACTAGTATTATTAAGTGAAGCATTAGAAACACTGGGTGATCGTTATGCCATATATGGTTTTACTGGAAATACCCGAAAGCGTTGCGAGATTTATCCAGTAAAAACGTTTGATGACGATTACGATGATAAAACCAAGGGACGCATAGGTAATATAAAACCCCACGATTACACTCGTCTGGGAGTATTTATTCGACACTTTAATCAGATGTTTGAAACCATAGAGGCTAAAACTAAAATTCTCATTACCCTATCTGACGGAAAACCGGAAGATTATGATGGTTACCGAGGAGAATATGGCATAGAAGACACGCGGGTAGCTCTACTAGAATCTCGCCAACAGGACATTCACCCCTTCTGTATCACTATAGACAAGGAAGGCAGGGATTATTTAAAAACCATGTATGGCTCGGCTAGCTATGTAGTAATAGATGATGTCAAACACCTACCTCTTAAGGTTGCTGATATCTATCGTAGTATCACAAGCTAATTACCTCAAATAAAGCGCCAACTGCTTTATAGCACTACTAAAGTTCTGTAACAGGCTGACTTTGAGCGGCTAAAAATACTTCATAACGATTTTTACTGGTTCTACAGGCCGCAGAACAGCGGCTCAGTACGATTGAGCTTATGAAATGCAATGTTCCTGCAAATCAATACCTAATTATTGAAGATTTAAGTTTATCTGCCGATAACGTACTGGCAAGCGGTGGATAAAATAAAAACCTGAAAAACACCGTATAACCGTTTAATATTTAGGTTTTTGTGAAAATTTACTGCTATATAGTCATTATTAATGTTACGCCTGTTTACGAGATTTATAGGTACCGATAGCCACTCAGCGGAGTAAAAATGCGTTCTCTTTCAGAAGTTTGTCATTTAAATAAAATTTTTAACAATACCTCTATCAGAAATAGAATCTGGTTTGGCTTCGGCATAATGCTCGCCATACTATTGTTTGTATCACTAAGTACGCTAAGTAAGTTTGTAAATCTGAATAACGGCATTAGCCATGTTACTGAAAAAGTTCAACCAGTAATTCTCTCCGCTCAAAATCTTGAATCAAGGCTGGAAGCTGCTAGCAATATGCTCGGTTTTTACTTACTAACCACTGAAGAGGGTTATCGAAAAAACTACTTCTCCCAACTTGATAACGCTATAGAAGAGGCAAATCAGTTAGCCCTTTTGCACTTAGTTAGCACCAATAGTGAATACAGCAACATAGTTGCTATAGTTCAAAAAGATATTGAGGCGCTCTCTTCTTATCGAAACACAATGGTTAAGCTGGTAAATGATGTAAGTGCCAATGTGCCAGCCCAACTTATGGCAGCAGAAAAACTTAATCCAAAAACACAAGAGTTACAAGCGTTAGTCAACCAGATGATTGGCTCCGATTATGAAGAAGATAACTCAGATAGTAGCCGCGATACATTTCGTCAAGCACTGTATGACCTACGCTACTACAGCATTCAAATCACCAGTGAATTACGCAGTTTTTTTGCTTTCAGAAGTAAAAGCAATGTAGATAACATGAATTCATTTATTGAGATAATGCTCAGAAAACTGGATTACCTTGAAAAAAATGAAGACATGTACACCTTTGAACAAGGTGAAAACATGCTTCTTTTTATAGAGACCTACAAACAATATTTTCAAGACCTTAAAGAAACTATCGGCATACATTCAACCGACAAGTACAGAACAGATATATTTTTGGTAAAAACAGAAATAGGACCATTAGTTTCAGATATTGAGTCGAATATTGGCTCTTTGGTTGAGAAGCTAAAGGTACTAATTACTCATACCAGTAATGACTTACAGGATGAAGCGTCCACTGCTAAAAATAAAGTAACTATTGGCATGAGCATTGGCTTGTTTATAGGTGTCATTGTTGCTTTTTTAATTTCTCGTATGATTACCTTACCTATTAATCATGCGGTTAATGCCATGAATGACCTGGCACATGGCGAAGGTGATTTAACTCAACGTTTAGATGACAATGGAAAATCAGAAATTGCTTTAATGGCTAGTGGTTTTAATAAATTTGCTATCAAAGTACAGGCACTTGTGTCACAACTGGCTACCAGTGTAGAGAACTTATCAACCGTTGTCCGAGATGTTACAGCCATCGTAGAGCAAACCCAGGTGGGCTCACAGCAGCAAAGACAGCAAACCGAACTAGTGGCAACTGCTGTTACTGAAATGACTGCAACCATACAGGAAGTGGCCTCTAATGCGAATTTGGCAGCGGATTCAGCTCAACAAGCTGATGAAAATGCAAAACTAGGGCAAAGCGTCGTTAGAGAAACTGTATCTTCCATTAATTCACTAGCATCAGAAATTGAAACTGGTGTTAATGTCATTAACAAGTTATCTCAGGATACTGAGTCAATTGGTTCAGTACTGGATGTTATTAAGGGCATAGCTGAACAAACTAATCTACTCGCTTTAAATGCCGCCATAGAAGCCGCACGCGCCGGCGACCAGGGCCGTGGTTTTGCTGTAGTTGCTGATGAGGTACGTACACTGGCAAGTCGCACCCAGGAATCAACCACGGAAATTGAATCTATGATTGAAGCACTACAGGTTCAGGCCCATTCAGCGGTTGATGCAATATCACAAGGTCAGGAGAAAGCAAATACCAGCGTTAGCAATGCCTCTAATGCGGGTAAAGCTCTGGATGAAATCACTAATTCAGTTGGAATTATCACCAGTATGAATATCCAGATTGCTACTGCATCAGAGGAGCAAAGTGCAGTTTCTGAGGAGATTAATCAAAATGTAGTGGTTATTAGCCACGTTGCTGACGACAATGCTGCGGCATCTGACAAACTCGCCAGTTCTAGCCATGAACTAGAGCAACTAGCGCACGAGCTACAAAAACTGGTCTCGCAATTTAAGTATTAAATTCACTTATTAATAAGACTTTTTTGCTTTTGACTTAAGTCAAAGCAAGTATTTCCGCTTATTATAATATTACATCCTACAAATATAACCCCTATGCTGAGCTCTTATACAAAGAACTTCAGCTTAGCTTTACAGAGTATTTCAAAGATGCCTGATACTGTGCTACAAAAATTTAAACGTATATTCCGCATTAATATGTTTATAGGTCTTATTGTTACTATTGTTGCAACCTATATGATTATTACAGGTTCATACGAAGGTCTTCAATCAAGAGAGACAACTGAATCTATATTAGGTTGGACAGCCATAGCCGGTATACTTTATACAGTAAGCTTCTGGTTTGCATGCTTGTTCAGAGAGCAGTTCTTTCAGAGCCCATCAAAAGAATCATAGATCGCTATGAACGATCGCCAGAGCGATCACTAGAACTAAAATAAAATTGTCAGATTAACTCGTACTAATCTGACAATTGAATCAAGGCCAGAACACCTTATTCAACATCACTTATGCTCTGCCAATAATAATCAACACTCAATATACTTTTCTCAAAAAGCAAGCTGATCCACTACAATAATATTTGACACATTAATTTAATCAATTCAAACTCAAATCTATTCCACTAAAAAATTATATAATCATGCACCCACCAAGTTTCTACTGGTATGACTACGAAACCTTTGGCACTGACCCTAGAACAGACCGAATTGCCCAGTTTGCCGGTATTCGCACCGATATGGACTTCAATATTATCGATGAACCGATTGATATATATTGCAAAGCGGCTGATGACATATTACCTAACCCGGAAGCCTGTCTGATAACAGGTATCACACCACAGAAAACATTTAAAACCGGCTTTATTGAAGCAGATTTTATTGCTCGTATTGAGAAGGAATTTGCAACACCAAATACATGTGTTGTGGGTTTTAACAGTATTCGCTTTGATGATGAATTCACTCGCTATAGTCTATATCGAAATTTTTTTGATCCCTATGCACGTGAATGGCAAAATGGTTGTTCTCGCTGGGATATAATTGATTTAGTCAGAATGACTCGTGCTCTACGCCCGGAAGGCATTGAATGGCCTGTAGATGAAAATGGTATAGCCAGTAACCGCCTGGAACTAATTACAAAAGCTAATGGTATCAGCCATGAAGCGGCACATGATGCACTCTCAGATGTATATGCCACAATAGCCCTGGCAAAATTAATTAAAGACAAACAACCCAAATTATTTAATTTTGTGCTGGAGCATAAAAACAAACAAAAAGTTTCTAAAATTCTCGATTTATATAAGCCAAACGTAGCTTTACACACTTCCGGTATGTATCCGAGCACAATATGCAACACTACCGTTGTTTACCCCTTAGCTCAGCACCCCACTAATAAAAATGGCATTATTGTTTTTGATTTGCGTTATTCTCCTGAAGACTTAATTTCACTTAGTGCCGAAGAAATTATTGAGCGATTATATACTCCGCGAGATGAATTACCCGAAGGTGTTGAGCGCATACCTTTAAAAACCATACATATTAACAAATGCCCGGTTGTCGCGCCTATTAATACATTAGATGATGCATCTTCTGAACGACTCGGTATTGATAAGCAGCAATACTTAAAGCATCTCGAAACTTTACGAAATATACCTGGCTTAAATAAAAAATTAATTAAAGTATATAGCCATACCCCTTTTACAACAGATACTGATCCAGACAAAAGCTTATATGGGGGTGGTTTTTTTAGCCCCGAAGACAAAAAACGCATGGATGATTTACGCCAGCTTAGCGAAAGTGAACTAGCACATGCTGAGTTTAATTTTAAAGACAAACGCATCCCTGAAATGTTATTCAGATATCGGGCACGTAACTACCCAGATAGCTTAAGCGACATTGAAAGAATAAAATGGAATGAATATCGTCAAAATAAATTCTCTAATACGGATGATAAAAAAACATTAAACATGGAATCATTTAATGAAAAATTAAAAGAATACTTTCAGGATGATTCCCTTGATAAAAATAAGAAAAAAGTTTTGCATGATCTAAAAGAATGGGGCGAAATAATTACTCAGGGGCTTAATATTTAGTATTTATTCATACATATTCAGGTAATAAATTATCCTGCACTAACTGAATAATTGGATATATCACTATTTTAGTCCATCTCAAAATACAACTGTGACAACAAATGAAACTATACAACCTGCTTTTTATAATTATTTATAGCTTATTAAATATTAACATAGCCACAGCTGAGAGTCTTAGCCTGGAAATACCACCGGCTTCATTATCTCAATGGTATAAGCCTGATAACAAGCGCCAGGTATGGCTACATACCATGTTTAAATTGCGTCGTGAAATGCAGGCAATGAGAACTTATGCCGAGCAGGAAGATGCCAACGGAATGCAAAAATGGATGGCTAATTTTAACGAGCACTATAAAAAAATACCTGAAATGGTACCTGAATGGAAAGACAAGATTAAACCCCAGCTTTTGACAGAGTTAAACGAACACACAAAGAATAAAGATTTTTTCCATGTGGCTTTGACCCTTAATAAGATCGATGACACATGCGACAGCTGCCATAAAGACTATCAACCACAGGTCACAGCAATTTATCGTTCACCTGACTATGAATATCTTCGTATAAAAGATATTCATGGTAACCCACAAAACATAGAAAATAGTATGCAAGAACTTTCTATATTTGTTAATCAAATACTCATATCACTAGCCGATAAAAACAATAAAGCCGCTTTAGTTGCCAGTGAAAACCTTGATCTACAATTAGATAAATTAGGTGATATTTGTAGCGACTGCCACAAGAAAGACAAATACCCACGAGAACGCATCTTAGGTAAAGCCACTAAAGATAATATAAGTAAACTTCAAAACTATATTCGTGAAGATAAAATAAAAGACGGCCAACAAATCATGGGAACAATAGCTGTAACTGTTTGTGCTCGTTGCCACAATACACACAAAATAATCTCTGATTTACGAGAACAAATACAGCCTGAAAAAATTCATTAGATAATTTATAAATTTGAAATTGATGCGCCCATATAACAGTGCAATTACACTTTCGTGTGGAAGGTTAATTGATATTTAGTTTCTGAGTACTAACTGTCTTTAATCGTATTAACAATTTCACTCAAAGTATAAAATTCGGCATTTCGCATAAAGCCAGCAATTATTTCAGCCCTCAGGGTTAGCGCCACGCCCAACTCATCCCTTTCACCGACCCAGCTCTCAGGTAAACCGTCAAATAAATGCATTACAGATAAATCACCATTGTGATCTATTGAGAGGTGGATTTTCTCATCTATAAGATTTTTAAAAGCCGGCATAAAACCAAAGCTTATATCGCTAAAGACTACGCCGTTAAATTGATGATATACACCCTGCTGCTCGACAGCCTGATGATGTGACATATACATATGCAGATCCTGAGCCGATACTAATACTTACCACTCACTTATCGGCCTGGATAGTGATTTCTTTAATTAAAATTTAAACCATTATCCAATTACTTTTTACTAGCCAGTAAGTCATCGACAAGTTGTTGCGTAATATCCTTTAAGGCCTCTCCAAAGGCCTCTGCAGAGGTATGCATATCATCTGTCGTTACTATCTTGCTGACATGGTAACGTTTTATCCAGACAGCTCCTGTGGTGGCATTACGTGCTGAGACTTCTATACCAACCTCTACCGTTATTTTGTGGGCCTCCATGCATCGTTCAAAATGAATAATTCGAGTATCAATTATATAATCCGGACGTATATCTGATATATCCCGACTAATTTGTGTTGATATGCCACTTGATTGCAAGCCTTGATACAGCGCATTATGAACAAGATCAGCTGGTGCTGTTGACCAGAAACTATAATGATAACGCTGAAGCTCTAAAGGCTTATCACTTTCAATAAATAAAATAGCTCGCTCATGGTAGAGTCCTGTAGATTTAACCGGTTTAATCACTATGTTGCTATAAATAGCACTTCTGCTGTCGAGCACAACTTCTGCCAAACGATAAAAATGATCCTGGGGTACCGCCCCGCCTCCCAAACTGCAGGCCAAAAGATTAAGTACTAATAAAAAAAACATAATTAAGCGGTACATTTTCAATCCTTATTTATCGGCAGGCGGCTTACTACCCAGCATCACACCTGGGTTATTACGTAATTCACGGGTAAATTCATTCATATTACGACTACTTGCATCAAGGTTATACATGACCGACTCTATACGCCCAGATACAACATCAATAGCTTTTTTAAGCTCTACCACGGAATAACGAATATCATCACTATTATCACTTAAGAGTAAATCTGTTTTGCTCAAAATACTATCAAGCTGTTCATTAACACGCTTAAAACCGGTGGCTAACTCTGATAAGCTTTTACCCGAAGAGTCTGCATGTTTAAACACATTATTTAGATGCATCACATTCTCATCACTTAAAAGCAGTGTGACTTTGTCTGCTGAGTAATTTATTTTCGCAATAAGTTTATTTATATTCTTTGTCGATTCGGGAATAAATCGATTTAATTCTGATGCAATTGAGTCAACCAGCTGCATGATATCAACAGCTTCTGTGCTGTTAAGAGTATCACCAGGTGATAAATACTGATTAGATATACCTTGAGTAATTTCTACCTGCTTATCTGAAATAATTGCCGGCATTACAATTTGCGCCATACTATCATTCGGTATTTTCCAGTTAGACTTAACCCCAATCATTAATTTATAAACAGTTTTATTTGATTTAAAGACAGGTTCGACACCTATAACTGAACCGATAGCATAACCGCTATATGTAACAACAACACCATCTTTAATACCGGTTACATTATCAAACTCAATATAGTACTCATCTAAATCGGTATTACCACCAGTTAACTTAAACAACATAACAAACAGCAGTAATAAACCGGCTAGAACAAAGAGACCTACCATGAAATAATTTGTATTTTCTTTTTTCATATATTCACTAAATATCTTATTTTATTTTATTTTATTTTATTTTATTTTATTTTATTTTATTTAAAGCAGTGTAGTTTTAAGGTGTTGATCCAAGGGTTTGTCCTGTCAATCTCTGTAAATATTCATCAACATCAACTCTGTCTCGTCTTGGCTTTCGATGTAGCAAATTATGGATACGCTGATTGTCACTGTTTTTTACC